>Belle_p2__coassemble_1698_pt1 | contig 22325 bp, 21 predicted proteins | sample Belle_p2__metabat2_low_PE_004 | metagenome-assembled genome bin Belle_p2 | reverse complement strand
AAATTTTCTTCTACCCCGGGGCTGGGCGGTCCAGTCCCCAGCGAGCCTGTGTTCTTCCTGAGTCCGACTGAAAAGATGCAGGAAAGTCGGGAAGGAGAGAATCCGGTCTTCTACAATTGGATCATCAAATGATCATTTGGAGGAAAAACATGAACTGGATCAGGACATTACCCTGGAATTCTATCCCATGGGGGATGGAAAAGCCGCGGATTACTGTTCTCAGATCCGGGGGCCTGTCCGGAAAAGGATCAGAAAGCCGGATTCTGGAAAAACAGGAAGACTTGTCAGAACAGAGAAGAAGAGGAAAGCAGACAGTTGGAAGGAGCTGTCTGCTTTCTGTTTTTGGAAAGTGCTCTCTTTTCCTTTTGACGAACCTGTATTGCCAGAAAACCCTCCATAGTTACACTGAAGAAAACAGGAGGTAACAAGTTTCATGAGTCAAACACTCACAGCATCTCAAAAGCAGTCTTCTGCTCTCCCCCCTCTGAGATCCTTTTATTTCGATATGGATGGCACTCTGATTGATCCGGCATCCCATACCATCACTTCATCCACCCAGAGAGCCTTGAAAGCTCTGCAGCAGGAAGGCATCCGCATTGCCCTGTGCACCACCCGCAATATGGCGGGAGCCATGGAACCAAATGGAATGGAAAACATCCACTGGGATGGTTATGTGCTGGAAAGCGGCAACCTGGTTCTGAATGAACAGAAGCAGGTGGTGGCGGACAGAAACTTTGATCCGGAAGATCTGCGCATTCTCTTTCAGAGGGCAGCTGACCGGAATGTCCCCGTCTTCTTCAATAACGGTCAGGAAGTGGTCACTTTCCACAACAGCCTGACCGATCATATTATTCAGAAATACGGCATGGGTACTGTGCCTGTTGCTTCCTGGAACAATGAGCGCATCAGCATGATCACGCTGGTCAGTGATAACGAGCAGACCATTGCCGAAGTGCTCCGCCCTCTGCCCAGTCTTCTGGCCAGAAGAGGCGGCGATGTGAACTATGACATCTGTCTGAAAGACGTCACCAAGCTCACCGGCATCGAAGCGCTGCAGAAAGCCTGGCATCTGGAAGATGCCCCTTTTGGCGCCATGGGCGATACGGAAGCCGATGCCTGCATGCTGCAGGCGGCTGCGGCAGGCTTTGCCATGCCCTGGGCGGATGAAAAAGCATCCGCTGCTGCCCGTTTCAAATGTGAAGATCTGGGCGGCGACTCCATCGAAGCAGCCCTGGCAAAGGCAGGCCTCATTCCGGCTGCTTCTTAACACTGTTGGACTGGCAGATCTGAGAAGAAGCTTTGATGTTCATTATAAATAACATTAATATAAGATTAAAAAATTCCTTTCAGAAAAAGATTCAGCGTCCCGATTTCTCGTGCTATAGTTTTCGGGAGGTGAATAAGAAATGAAAAAACTGCTGCTTGCACTGATGTGCATGTCCATGGCCCTGTTTACCACTGCCTGCTCTGATTCCTCTGATAAGAAGGAAACTGAAAAGCAGGAAGAACAGAAAAAACAGGAAGAACAGAAAAAAGAAGAAACCAAGAAGGAAGAGCAAAAGAAGGACGAAGAGTCCTCCATGCCCGGTTCCGTTGAAGGCGGCAAACAGTATACCGCTGTGATCTCCGTAGAAGGCTATGGCGATATCACTCTGACTCTGGATGAAGGCATTGCCCCCAAGACTGTCGACAACTTTGTCAAACTGGCCAATGAAGGCTTCTATAACGGCCTGACTTTCCACAGAATCATGGATGGCTTCATGATCCAGGGCGGCGACCCTGAAGGAAACGGTACCGGTGGAAGCGATGAAACCATCGAAGGTGAATTCAAGTCCAACGGCTTCAACAACACCCTTTCTCATAAGAAGGGCGTCATCTCCATGGCCAGATCTTCCAACCCCAACTCCGCCAGCTCCCAGTTCTTCATCGTTGAAGAAGATTCCACATTCCTGGATGGCGATTATGCTGCCTTTGGTTATGTAACAGACGGCATGGACGTGGTGGAAAAGATTGCCGAAGATGCCAAACCCACCGACAACAACGGCACCATCAATCCTGAAGACCAGCCTGTCATCACTTCCATTACTGTGACAGAAGCTGAATAGTTCCAGACTGAAGAAAAACCTGATTGAAAATTTTGAAGACCGTCCACGTGATGGTCTTTTTTTCATGCAAAAAGGCCGTCCGCAGACGGCCTGAGAAGTTTCAGTGAATGTTTAGGCGTTCTTTTCCAGCAGCTTTTCCAGAATCTGAACGGCGTTGGTGGCAGCGCCTTTGCGGATCTGGTCACCGGCACAGAACAGAGTGACAGAGCAGCCTGTTGGATCGTTGGGATCCAGGCGCAGACGGCCGACAAATACATCGTCCTGGTTGCTGGTGTCCTTGGGCATGGGATAAACACCGGCATGGGGATCATCCTTGAGCTGAACTCCGGCGGAGTGAGCCAGAGTTTCTCTGAGCTGATCGAGATCCACGGGTTTGCTGCATTTGGCAGTGATGGATTCGGAATGGCTTCTCCAGACGGGAACGCGCACGCAGGTGCAGTTCACCAGCAGATCGGGGGCGTGAAGAATCTTTCTGCCTTCGTTCTGCATTTTCCATTCTTCGCTGCTGATGCCGTTTTCGTCAAAGCCGCCGATCTGGGGGATGACGTTGAAGGCAATCTGGCAGGGGAAGGCTTCAGGTTCGGCGTTGATGTCCTCGATCTGTCTTTCCAGATCGCTGATGCCTTTGACACCGGCTCCGCTGACAGCCTGGAAGGTGGTGCACCATACTTTTTCAATGTTGGCCTGCTTGTGCAGATCGTGCAGAGCCATCAGAGCAATGATGGTGGAGCAGTTGGGGTTGGCGATGATGCCGTTATGGCGGTCAATGTCATCGGCATTGATTTCAGGCACCACCAGAGGCACGTTTTCATCCAGTCGATAGGCGGAAGAGTTGTCCACCACCACAGCACCGGCTTTCTGAGCCCAGGGCATCCAGTTCTTTGTGACGTCATTTTCGCAGGCACCCAGAACGTAGTCCACGCCTTCAAAGGATTCGGGGGTCAGTTCTTCCACGGTGTAGCCGTCGATGACTTTTCCCTTGCTTCTGGCGGAAGCGAGCAGACGGATGTCTGCATCGATGTTTCTTTCCTTCAGGCATTCCAGCATCTGCTGGCCTACCGCGCCGGTGGCACCGGCAATGGCAATAACTGGCATGTTAGTCCTCCCTGACAAATTCGTTGTAAATCACTTTAATGGTGCGTTCCAGATCCTTTTCGTCCACACCGACGGTGATGTTGATCTCGTTGGAGTCCTGGGCAATCATCACGATGTTGATGCCGTTTTCACCCATGGCCTGGAACAGGCGTCCGGCCATGCCGGGCTGATGAGACATGGCGTTGCCGACTGTGGAGATCAGAGCGATGTTGCTGTGGGTCTTCAGTTCGTCGGGATGCACTTCTCGTTTGATCTGGTGAAGAATCTCGTAGAGGGAATCTTCCATTTCACTGGCGTTGACGATAACGGTGAAGGAGTCAATGCCGGAGGGCAGATGTTCAACGGATACGTTGTAGCGTTCCAGAATGGACAGCACCTTGCGGATGTAGCCGATTTCGTTGGACATATGCTTCTTATAAATATAGATGGACATGAAGCCCGGCTTGCCGGCCAGACCGGTGATGCCGTACTTTCTGGGAACAGCGCTGGTTTCCTGAATGATGGTGCCCGGATCTTCCGGGGCATTGGTGTTCAGGATGTGGATGGGAATGTTGCTTTCCTTTACCGGGAAGATGGCTTCTTCATGGAGCACGGAGGCACCCATGTAGGACAGCTCCCGCAGTTCGGAATAGGTGATGTGGGTAATCTGCTTGGGATTGGGCACGATTCTGGGATCGGCCATGAGAAAGCCGGAAACGTCGGTCCAGTTTTCATACACATCGGCATGCAGAGCGTTGGCCAGGATGGCACCGGTGATGTCGCCGCCGCCTCTGGAGAACACCTGGATCTTGTTGGCTGAAGTGGTGCCATAGAAGCCGGGGAAGACGAAATGGTCGTACTCGTTCATCTTGGCATTGAGTCTGGCACGGGTAGCGTCCCAGTCGATGGATTTATCCAGATTCAGACGGATGACCTCGGCTGCATCCACAAAGGGGAAGCCCAGATATTCCGCCATGAGCTTGGCGCAGAAGTATTCGCCGCGGGAGACGATTTCGTTCTGTGTGTATTCGTTGAGATGGGTGTAGAAGTGATCCAGCTCCTTTTCAATGGGCTGCTGCAGATGCAGAGACTCCTTGATTTCCGTGAAGCGGGAACGGATCAGTTTGAACACGTTGGATGCATCCACGTGATACTGCCTGTGGGCATCCAGCAGGTAAAGCAGGTCGGTGATCTTGGAATCCGTAGAAAACCGTTTTCCGGGAGCGGAAACCACCACATAGCGTCGGTCAGGATCCGAAAGGACGATGTCCTTCACCTTGCGAAACTGGGATGCCTGGGCCACACTGGAGCCGCCAAATTTTGTGATTTTTAAAGACAACTTTCTTACCTCCAGATTGCGATCATCGCCTGAGGATCAAGCGACTGAATTTCATCGGCTAATGTTATCCCTCTGTCCCGGAAAAAGGAATACCCATCTTCTGCTTTTTCAAAGCCGGGCAGGCCGCTGAGGTCAGCAGAGGAGCGAACGATCCAGTTTTCTTTAAGAAGTCCGGGAGTGTAAGCGGATTCGCGATCCAGCTCAATGGGACGTTCCGTGCCGCGCATCGTGTCGATGGCGTTGGCCAGCATGGCCTGAGCGGTGGCAAAGCGGCCGGCGCCCTGGCCGAAGTAGCCGAGCTTTTCAAAGGAGGGAGCATAGATCAGCTGGGCGTTGTAGTTGGAAGGAACGTTGGCCAGATAATGGCTTTCTTCCAGGAACGCCGGAGCGATGATGGTGTCATAGCCCTTGTCCGTGAAGACGGAACGGGAAATGTGGCGGATGACTCTGCCTTCCTTTTTCGCTTTTTCAATATCTGCGGTGTTCAGTCTGGAAATGCCCAGGGGATCGTGGAGGCTGTGGCAGTCGGTATGGGCTGCCAGGGAGTTGGCGATGGTGGATTTGTACCACACATCCCAGCCTTCCACGTCGCTGGAGGGATCGGCTTCGGCATAGCCCAGCTTCTGGGCTTCCTTCAGTGCTTCTCCATAGTCAGCCCCGTTTTTCTGCATGGAATCCAGAATGTAGTTGCTGGTGCCGTTGAAGATGCCTTCATACCCTTCGATGTCTTCCAGCAGGGACAGCTTGAGCAGGGCATCCAGGAAGGGAATGCCGCCTGCCACGGAAGCTTCGATCTGAATGGATCCGCCATGTTCTCTGGCCAGTTCCACGTAGCGTGCAAGGTTGGGAGACACCACGGCCTTGTTGGACGTGATGACGTGTTTGCCGGCTTTCAGGGCCTCGGTAATCATGGTGTTGGCGGGTTCCAGACCGCCCATGCATTCAAAGACGATATCGGTTTCGGGATCGGTGATGATGCCCATGCCGTCGGTGGTGAAGTAAGGTTCGTCTGCATACTGGGGCAGAACAAAGACGCGGGTGAGTTCAAGGCCCGGTGTCTGTTTTGCGAGGGCTTCCACACCCTTGCCTACGGTTCCATAACCTAACAGGACTGCTTTCATAAAGTTCTCCTTTACATATTCATGTTAAATGTTCTTCTGCAAAAAACACTTGTTTTTAAAACTTGCACATTGTATCATGGGGCATATTCATTTTCAAGGAGGTTTCATAATGAATGTTTCAAAAGTTTCATACGAATCCACTCGCAGCCCGCTGATCCGGAAATCGGGCAAAGAAGCCGTACTTAAGGGAATTTCACCGGATGGCGGCCTGTTTGTGCGGGCGGATCTGGGGCAGGAAAAAGTCGATCTGAACCAGATCTGTCATCAGTCCTATCTTGAAAACGCCCAGTCTGTTCTGTCTCTTCTGCTGGACGATTACAGCGAATCCGAGCTGGCAGACTGTATACAGAATGCATACAGCACCACTTTTTCCAATGAGGCCATCACCCCCGTTGTGCACCCTGATCAGGACAGCAGTCTTTACGTGCTGGAGCTCTTTCACGGCCCCACATCCGCCTTTAAGGATGTGGCCCTGACCCTTCTGCCCCAGCTGATGTCCAGAGCCCTTCCCGAAGGCGAAAAGGCCATGATTCTCACCGCCACTTCCGGTGACACCGGCAAGGCAGCCCTGTCCGGCTTCCAGGATGTGGACAACATCGGCATCAGCGTGTTCTATCCCCATAACAAGGTTTCCCAGATTCAGTACCGCCAGATGGCATGCCAGAAGGGAAGCAACACCGCTGTCTTTGCGGTGGAAGGCAACTTCGACGATGCCCAGAGCCAGGTCAAGAAGCTGTTCCTGGATGAAGAATTGAATGACATGCTGAAAGAAGAAGGCATCCGCCTGTCCAGCGCCAACTCCATCAATGTGGGCCGTCTGGTGCCTCAGGTGGTGTATTACTTTGATGCCTACAAGCAGCTGGTCAATCAGAATGTGATCCAGCCCGGAGAAGAAGTATCCTTCAGCGTGCCCACAGGCAACTTTGGAGACGTGCTGGCCGGTTACTACGCCAAGAAGCTGGGCCTTCCCGTGAAAAAGTTCTATGTCGCCAGCAACGCCAACAACGTGCTCACCGATTTCCTGAACACCGGTGTCTATGACCGCAACAGACAGTTTGTCCAGACCATCTCCCCCAGCATGGACATTCTGATTTCCTCCAACCTGGAAAGACTGCTTTACTACATGTCTGATCAGGATCATGAACAGGTGGCCGCCTGGATGAAGGATCTGGCTGAAAAGGGCAGCTATGATGTAGGTCCTGCCATGAAGGAAAAGATCCAGAAGGAATTTGCGGCTGGCTGCTATGACGATGAACAGACCAGAAAGCTCATTGCCGAAATCTATGAAAAGACCGGTTACGTGCTGGATCCTCATTCCGCCATCGGCTACGCCCTGGCTTCTGATGCTGCTGCAGCGGATCCCGATGCCGGTGTCATCGTCTGCCTGGCCACTGCTTCTCCCTACAAGTTCTCCATGGATGTGATGGAAGCCATCGACGGCAAACGCTATGGAGAATGGGAAGCACTCCATGCCCTGGAAAAAATCAATCCCCAGCCTGTACCTGCTGCTCTGGCCGAACTGGAAGAAGCTGAAATCCTGCACAAGGCCGTGATTGCGGTAGAGGACATGAAAGAGGCCGTCAAGAAAACCTCTCTGGAGAAACTGGGATGATCCGGGTGCTGGTGCCGGCCACCAGTGCCAACTGCTGCGTGGGCTTTGATTCCATGGGGCTGGCTCTGGACTGGATGGCAGAATTTACCTTTGACAGGGCTGAAGGCCTGCAGATCACGGGTTGTCCCGAAGAGTTCTGCAATGAAAAGAACCTGGTCATCGAAGCCTTTGATCTGACAGCGGAAAAATACGGAAAGAAAAGAGAAGGAATGAAAATGCACACCAGCACGGACATTCCCTTTGCCAGAGGCCTGGGCTCTTCGTCCACCTGTGTGGCAGCCGGCATTCTGGCTGCCGATGCCTGGTTTGATCTGCATCTCAGTGACGAACAGAAACTGGCTCTGGCAACAGAGATCGAAGGCCATCCCGATAATGTGGCTCCGGCTCTGTTTGGCGGGGTGTGCGTCTGCATGGAAGCGGCAGGCCGCATCTGGTGTGAAAAACTGGAAACCCCGGCCTGGAAAGCTCTGGCCATGGTGCCCGATTATGAAGTCTCCACCCCGGAAGCCCGTAAGGTGCTGCCCAAAGAACTCCCCTTTGGAGATGCGGTGAAGCAGACCGGTCATGCCCTGGTGTTTGAAAAGGCCCTGGAAGCAGGAAAAGAAGAACTGCTCTGCGCCAGCTGTCAGGATGTGCTGCATGAACCCTACCGCCGCAGACTGATCCCGGAATACGAAGTCCTCAAGAAGGAAGCTGATGCGGCAGACCTCCCCTTCTGGATTTCCGGCTCCGGTCCCACCCTGCTGGCTCTGTCGCTGCAGGAGGAGAAACTGGAGGCCTTTGAGCGAAAAGTTCATGAACTGTTTCCCGGTCTGTACTGCCGCAGACTGGCGCTGGATCTGAAAGGAGCGGTGGCCGAGCATGTCTAAATACTATGTGGTCTCCTCCGAGATCCTGCCCGAGGTTCTGGAAAAGGTTATGCAGGCCCAGACCCTGCTGCAGACCGGACAGACCAGGCGGATTTCGGAAGCCGTCAAGGAAGTCGGCATTTCCAGAGGCACCTTCTACAAGTACAAGGATGCGGTGTTCTCTTTCAACGAGGACAACTCCCGCCGCAAGGCCATTCTTTCCATGGTCATTGCGGATGAAAAGGGTGTGCTCTCCAACATCCTGTCTCTGATTGCCGCCAAAAACTGCAACGTTCTGGCCATCAACCAGACCATCCCCATCAACGGGGTGTCCAACGTGGTTCTGACCCTGGATATTTTTGAACTGGATATTTCCGTTCAGCTGCTCAAGGAGCTGCTGGCCAAGCTGGAACGGGTCAGAAAAGTGGAACTGGTGGCGGTGGAATAATGAAGAAAACCACCCTGCTTTCCATCTGCTCGTTTCTCAGCGGTCTGTGCTTCATTCTGGGCCTGCTGATCTGCTGCGTTGGATGGACGGTGTTTGATCACGGATTTTATCTGGATCTCTACCAGGATCTGAATCTGGCAGAAACAGCCGGGGTCAGCCAGGAAGATCTGGAAGATTCCATTTTCATGATGACGGACTACGTGGAAGGAAAACGGGATGATCTCAACGGCACCATCACCTGGAAGGGGCAGGAGCAGCCCACCTTCAACACCCGGGAAATCACCCACATGAAAGATGTGCGGGATCTGTGGCTCAATGCCTCCGCCTTTCGCTGGGGTGCCCTGGCGCTGTGGCTGATTCTGGCAGCGGTCTGCTGGAGGCTGGATCCGGCCAACTGGTATGGCTGGCTGGCCAGCGGCTTTCTGCAGGCGCTGCTCTGCTTTGCCATTTTCCTGGCCTTCCTGGGCATGTGGATGGTGGTGGATTTCACCAGCTTCTGGATTTCCTTCCATCACGTCTTTTTCTCCAATGATCTGTGGTCGCTGAACCCGCTGACCGACTTCATGATCGTCATCTGTCCGGAAGAGATGTTTTCGACCATGATTGCCAGAATCTGCACTCTTTTTGCGGGAATCCTGGCTGTGACAGGTCTGTTCAGCTGGTGGGTGCTGAAGAAAAAAACACCTATTGGTTTTAAGCGGCTCATAAAGCCCTTGCAGAAAGAAAAGAATGCGGACTGCTCCGAAGTCTGAAAACAGGTATAAGGTAATTTCAGACGCGTTTCCAGCATTTCCAGTATGTGGATTGCTGGTGGTTTACAGGAGCAGACAATCATGAAACTGATACTTGCCAGCCAGTCTCCCCGCAGGAAAGAACTGCTGCAGGGACTTGGCTATCTATTTGATGTAATTCCATCCCACAGCGCAGAGACTTTTGATCCCTCTCTGCCGCTGGATCAGGCTCTGGAAAAAGTCGCTCTGCACAAGGCAGAAGATGTATTCGAATCCCATCCCGATGATGTGGTTCTGGCAGCTGACACCATCGTGGTGCTGGATGGTCAGATTCTGGGCAAACCCGGAAGCAGGGAAGAGGCTGTGAAAATGCTGAAGTCTCTTTCCGGACGGACCCATGAGGTCAAGACAGGCCTGGCCCTGTTATCCCCTTCCCACCGCTACAGCGGCGTGGAAACCACCGAGGTGGTGTTCCGCGAGCTCAGCGATCAGGAAATTGAGGATTACGTCAGCAAGGGAACCTGCCTGGACAAGGCCGGAAGCTACGGAATTCAGGAAACGGATTTCGTGGACCATTACAGGGGAAGCTATTCCAATGTGGTGGGACTGCCTCTGACAACTACGGATATCCTGCTCAAGGAAACACTGAAGGATCCTAAGATTCAGTTCTAGAACAGGATTTTGATCACTTGAAAATGAAAAGAGCCGGAAGAAGGGCGCTGCTCAGCAGCAAAACTTCTTCCGGCTTTTCGCATGGGTGATTTTTCTGAATAAAGAAAAAAACCGCCGAAGCGGTTTAATTTCAAAATGGTGCCGGCACGCGGAATTGAACCACGAGCTCATCCTTACCATGGACGTGTATTGCCATTATACTATGCCGGCTTATTCAGTTTTCTTTCGCATCAGCTGTTCCCTGAATGCCTGCTTATAATACAAAATCCCTGCAGGGGATGCAACCCCTCTTTCAAAAATTTTTTAAAAACTTTCTGCAGGCTTTCTGACACCCGTTTTTTGGGCGCAGAAGAACCGGCCGGGACCTGGACAGGAGTTCAGTTTCAGGCAGCAAAGCGGGAAAACCGGCTGATGAAAAGGTTTTTTCTGGTGAAGAATTTCACAGAACAGGATTCTTTCTAATTCTGTATACTTATGTGTTGCCAAACAGGAACCTGAGAAAGAACGGAACTGGCGTCAAAAGCGCTCTTTCGTTTGGATATAATAATAAAAAGAAATCAGAGGAGAAGAGAGAACCTATGGAACAGCCAATCTATGTCATTGGTCACAAAAGACCTGATACTGATTCAGTCTGCGCCGCCATCGCCCTTGCCAATCTGAAAAGGGAAGAAGGCATTCCGGCCGTACCTGCCCGCATTGGCCATCTGAATCCGGAAACGAAGTACATTCTTGAAAAAGTCGGTGTGGAACCTCCCGTTCACATCCGGACGGCCAAGAATACCCTCAAGGAAATTGAAACCGACAAGCCGGTGCTCATTAACCGCATGGAAACCCTTCGCTATGGCTGGGATCTTCTGCTGGCCAACAATACGAAAACCATCTATGTGGTTGATGACAACGGCATGTTCTACGGCGTGGTCACTCTGGCCGAAATTTCCCGCATCCAGATGCAGGATCTCAACATCACCCGGGATCTGCTCAAGGATACCCCGACGGAAAATCTGCGGGATGTGGTCCACGGCCGCATTCTGTACGAAGGCACCCGCAAGAAGAGCGGAGAAGTACGCATCTCCGACAAGAAGATGATGGAACGCGACCTGCAGGGCGCCATCATGGTGCTCAACGATCATGAAGACAACATGATCAAGGCCATGGCCAAGGGAGCAGCCGTCATCATCATCGCGGAAAACTTCATTCCCAACGACTACATTTTTGAAATGGCCAAAGCCATGGGAGTCACCCTCATCAGCACACCCTACAACCTGATGAAGATCATTCAGATGATCTACCGGGCCATTCCGGTAGAATTCATCATGACCCCGGCCTGTGAAACCATCGCTTTCCATCCTTCCGAATACACGGAAGACGTTGAACGGGAAATGCTCAAGACCCGTCATTCCAACTATCCCATTGTGGAAGGCGGAAGAATTGTCGGAGCGGCTGCCCGCTATCATCTGCTGAAAGCCGGCCGCAAGCAGTTCATTCTGGTGGACCACAATGAATCCAAGCAGTCCATCGACGATCTGGAACAGGGAGAAATTCTGGAAATCGTGGACCATCACCGCATCGGGGATGTGACCACGGACAAGCCCATTGTCTTCCGAAACATGACAGTAGGTTCTTCCTGCACCATCATTGCCCTGATGTATCAGGAAGATGATGTGGATATGCCGGATCAGATCGCCAAGCTGATTCTGTACGCCATGATCAGCGACACCATGAACTTCACCTCTCCCACCTGCACCCCCACGGATGTAAAGGTGGCCAAGCGCCTGGCCAAGAAATACGATCTGGACATCGATGCCATGGCCGAGGATCTGTACCGTCATACCGCCACCATTGCCGGCAAGGAGTTCAAGGACATTCTGTTCAACGACTCCAAGGAATTCGACATCGACGGCAATAAGGTGCAGATTTCCCAGGTCTTCGTCTACAACTATGACGACGTCAATAAAATCCGGGACGATTTCCTGAAATACATGGAAGAAGAAACCCGTAAGGCCGGAGTGGACCTGTGGGTCATGGCCTTCACAAGCGTGAAGGGAGACGGCAGCCGCTTCCTGTATACCGGTGCCCTGTCCAACCTGGTGGGCGAGGCCATTGACCGTTTTGAAGCCAAAGGCTATGTTTCCCGCAAGAAACAGTTTGTTCCCGGCATTGCCAGTGCCCTGAAATAAAGCAGATCTGTCCCTGCGGACAGAACAACAGGCAGACCTCTGCAGGTCTTTGGGCAGAGGATCCGCCTGTTTTGTGCGTTTCAACAGACCAGATGCTCTGTCCATCTCCCGGAATTCTCTGTGGTGAAGAGCTCTGGATGGCCTATAATAAAGAACAGACTTGAAAAGAGAAAGGAACCCTGCAAACTATGAGCGCCAGCGAAAAATTTTTGAAATACGTTACTTATGATACCCAGTCCGATGCTTCTTCCAGCACCGCTCCTTCCAGTGCGAAGCAGCTGATTCTGGCTGAAGAACTGGCCAGGGAAATGAAAGACCTGGGCGTTTCGGATGTCGAACTGACTCCGGAAGGCATTGTCTACGGTCTGATCCCCGCAACAGACCCTGAAAAAAAGGAAACCATCGGCTTCATCGCCCACATGGACACCGCTTCTGAACTGTCCGGCAAGGACGTGAAACCCCGCATTATTGAACACTATGACGGCGGCACCATTCACCTCAATGAGGAATACAGCATGTCCGCCGACACTTTCCCCGAACTGAAATCCGTCATTGGCGATGACATCATCGTCACCGACGGCACCACCCTCCTTGGCAATGACGACAAGGCCGGCATTGCCATCATCATGCAGTTTGCCCAGGACCTGCTGGAGAAGAAACCCGCTCATGGTCCTGTACGCATCGCTTTCACCCCCGATGAAGAAATCGGGCGCGGTGTGGAAAACTTCGATCTGGAGAAATTCCCCTGCGACTATGCCTTTACCGTGGACGGCGGTCCTGTGGAATGCGTAGACTATGAAACCTTCAACGCCGCCCAGGTGGACGTGCATTTCAAGGGCAAGAGCATCCATCCCGGCAGTGCCAAAAACCAGATGATCAATGCAGCTCTGGTGGCCTGCCAGTATGCCATGCTGCTGCCGGCAGAACAGACTCCTGCCCATACCGAAGGCAGAGAGGGCTTCTTTCACCTGCTTGGCATGGAAGGGGAATGCGAAGAAGCCAGACTGACCTACATCATCCGCGACCACGATCTGGAAAAATTCGAAGGCCGCAAGGTGTTCATGCAGGCAGCTGCTGACATGATCAATGCCCAGTACGGTCCTGTGTGCACCATCGAGATCCAGGATCAGTACAGAAACATGAAGGAATACATGCACGGTGATTTCCGTTCCGTCGAAAAAGCCAATGCGGCTGTGGAAGCCTGCGGCTACACCCCCAGACACGTTGCCGTTCGCGGCGGCACCGATGGAGCTATGCTGACGGTTCGCGGACTGAACACCCCCAACCTGGGAACAGGCGGAGGCAACTGCCATGGCCGTTTTGAATTTGCCTCTATCAACAAGATGAATGACATGGTGCAGATTCTTCACCATATTGCGGAGGACTAACAATGGATTACGCAAAGGAAGCTCTGAAAAAACACAGGGAATGGAAGGGAAAAGTAGAAGTCACTTCCAAGCCTGAACTGAAAACCAAGGACGATCTGGCAGTGGCCTACACCCCGGGTGTAGCTGCTCCCTGTCTGGAAATTGAAAAGAACCCTGAGACAGTCTATGACTACACCATGAAGGGCAATACCATTGCGGTGGTATCCGACGGCTCTGCCGTTCTGGGACTGGGCAACATCGGGGCAGAAGCCTCTCTGCCCGTCATGGAAGGAAAGTGCGTGCTGTTCAAGGAACTGGGCGGCGTCAACGCTTTCCCCATTGTGGTGAACACCCAGGACGTGGATGAAATTGTCCGCGTGGTTTCTGCCCTTGAACCGGGACTCGGCGGCATCAATCTGGAAGACATTGCCGCTCCCCGCTGCTTTGAAGTAGAAGCCAAACTGCAGGAAAAGATGAATATTCCCGTTTTCCACGATGACCAGCACGGAACGGCCTGCGTGGTTCTTGCCGCTCTGATCAATGCCATCAAACTCACCGGCAGAAAACCGGAAACCACCAGAGTGGTCTTCTCCGGAGCCGGTGCAGCCGGCATTGCCATTGCGAAGCTGCTGTATAACTATGGCTTCCACCAGATTCTCATGTGCGATCTGCCCGGCATTCTGACAGTGGACAATGCCCTCAATGATGCCCAGAGAGACATGGCTGCCAAGACCAATCTGGAAAACAGAACAGGCACCCTCAGAGATGCTCTGAAAGGGGCTGACATCTTCATTGGTGTTTCCAAAGGCAACCTGGTGGATGAAGAAATGATTGCTTCCATGAATCAGGACGCCATCGTTTTTGCCATGGCCAACCCCACTCCGGAAATTTCTCCTGAAAAGGCTAAGGCTGCCGGCGCCAGAGTCGTAGGCTGCGGCAGAAGTGATTTCCCCAACCAGATCAACAATGTGCTGATTTTCCCGGGCCTGTTCCGCGGTGCTCTGGATGCCGGAGCCACCAGAATTACCGAAGGCATGAAGATGGCTGCTTCCCAGGCTCTGGCTGATCTGATCAGCGATGAAGAACTGCGGGATGATTATGTCATCGTCGATGCCCTGGACAAGCGGGTGAAGGATGCCGTAGGCCAGGCGGTTGCAGATGCTGCCCGGCAGGAAGGTGTAGTCCGTCATGCATAGTGCGGCATGTCATGAAAAAACCGGTCTGGTCATTGAAGGAGGCGGAACCAAAATCGCCTACACCGCCGGTGTTCTGAAATGCCTCCTTGAACATCAAATCTATCTGCCCTATGCCGTCGGCATCTCTTCCGGTGCCGAAGTGGCTCTGTCCTACGTTTCCAGACAGATCGACCGTCTGGAAGTCACAGCCATTGATTCGGCGGCTCAGAAAGGGGCAGTCGGCCTTGGTGCTCTGATGCATGAAGGCTCTGTTTTCGGCATTGAAGCCACCAATGAATACATCGAAAAGAATGCTCCGCTGGATTTCATGAATTTCCTCGGGTCTGACACCGATCTGGATATCGGCGTGTATAACATGGCCACCCATAAAGTGGAATATTACGGCCGGGAATTCGTGGATGAAAGCATGACCCTGGTCAAGGCCAGCTGTGCCCTTCTGCTGCTGGCCAAGCCCTATTCCTTCAACGGATCCAAATACATTGATGCCGGTCTGGTGGACATGATCTCCATTGATCAGTCCATCCGCAGAGGCTGCACCAGACATCTGGTGCTGTCCACCAAGGAAGAAGGCTATGTGAGAAAGCCGGCTCCTGCCTGGCAGTCCTGGCTGGCCAGAATGGTCTACAAAGACAAGATCGTTTCTCAGCAGCTGCTGGAACGTCATATCCGCTATAACGAACAGTGGGAAAAGATTTCCCAGCTGGAAAAGGAAGGCAAGGTCCTGGTGCTGCGTCCCCACAAGGATCTGGGTGTGACCCGTTACACCACTGATCCGGCCAAGCTTCGTCCCTGGTTTGACCTGGGTTATACCGAAACCCTGGAACGCATCGATGAGATCCGTGCCTTCTGCATGGTCGATGAATGCGAAAAGACCTGGAAAGAAGAAGCAGAGCAGGAACTGAAAGAACCGGTTCTGCCCCTGGCAGAATAAAAGGTTTTCCCCATAGGTAAAAGACAGGCTGTCATCATGGCAGCCTATCTTTTATGGAACCCCTCAAAACGAACCGGATCCGCCGCCGGATATTGTACCGGTTCATCCACGGAAGGTGAGTGTCCACCATGTGGCTGCCGGTGTTCCTTCTGCTGCAACCAGATTCGTGCCTCCCGGTGGCATCAGGAAGGCATTGGCTGGCCATCTGCGGTATGGTGGTAAAGCAGTGCCTGAAATGGGAAAACTGTCGTTCTGCAAGGGTATCCAAAGGCGATAACCCCGTCACTTGGGGAAGTTTTTTGAGCAATTTTTCAAGAGGTTTCCCTTGTGATTGTACAATAAAATAGATTCAGAACCGGAGAAAGTTCCGGTCTCTTTTATAACGCAATGTTTCATTGACAAGAAAGGAAGATTGGAATGCCCCAGCAAACTAAAAAGAACAAACTGCATTTTGGCTCAGCCGATGACGTCAAGCTCTTTCTCGAATCTGCCAAAGATGCAGGAATCGATGTGGATCAGAAAGAATTCTCTGTCGCTCTCAGCAAACTCAATCTAGATGACGATGAGATGAACGAACTGATTGAATGGGCAGAGACCAATCAGATCAACCTCGCCGAAGACAGAGAAGAAGAACCGGATGAAGAGGATCTTGAATCTGATGCCGACAAGGACGACGAGGACAGCGATGATGACGAAAACAGCGAACTGGCAGAACTGGAACGTGCCTTTGCGGCCGGCGCCAGCAACAAGACCAGCGATCCTGTCAAAGCTTATCTGAAAGAAATTGGTGCCATCCCCCTGCTGACACCAGCCAAGGAAGTTGAAGTAGCCAAACGCATTCAGGAAGGTGACATGGAGGCCAAGCAGATTCTGATTGACTCCAACCTTCGTCTGGTTGTTTCCATTGCCAAGAAGTATGTCGGACGCGGCCTGCTGTTCCTGGACCTGATTCAGGAAGGCAACATCGGTCTGATCAAGGCCGTGGAGAAATTTGACTACACCAAGGGATTCAAGTTCTCAACCTATGCCACATGGTGGATCCGTCAGGCCATTACCCGTGCCATTGCCGACCAGGCAAGAACCATCCGTATCCCCGTCCATATGGTTGAAACCATCAACAAGATGACCCGTATCCAGCGTCAGCTGGTTCAGGACCTGGGCCGTGACCCGATTCCTGAAGAAATCGCCGAAAAGATGGAAGACATGACCGCCGAAAAGATCATCGAGATCCAGCGCAGTGCTCTGGACCCCGTTTCCATGGAAACCCCTGTCGGTGATGAAAACGACACCTTCCTGGGCGACTTCATCGAAGACAAGACCACCATGACGCCTGAAGAGTATGCTCATACCCAGCTGCTCAAGGAGACCATTCAGGAAGTTCTGTCCACTCTGACCGAAAGGGAAGAGAAGGTCATCCGTCTGCGTTTTGGTCTGGACAACGGCAGAACCTGGACTCTGGAAGAAATCGGCCGTGAGTTCAACGTTACCCGTGAACGCATTCGTCAGATTGAAGCCAAAGCCATCAAGAAACTGAAGGGACCTCAGAGAGCCAAACTGCTCCAGAGCTTCCATCAGGTAAACTGATCTGAACACATCAAGATACACAGGCAGTGGAAATTCCACTGCCTTTTTTCGCCCTGAAAGCGGTCCGGATGGTTCGCAGATTCTGACCGGGGAGCCGCAGGCAGGGAAACTTGCAATTTTGACAGGGGCCCTTACACTGAAACTGTATGACACATGCATTCTTTTTCGATATGGACGGCACGCTTTACGAAACCAGAAAACATGCCGTCAGCCTACTGACTCAATATGCCCTTGAACAGCTGAAGGAAAAAGGCTATCGCGTTTCTGTGATTTCCAGCAGAAGTATTCATGAGCTGGCCAATCTGCAGAAAAACGTAAAGAATTTTCCCTTTGATGCCTGGATCCTGGAAGGCGGAGCCCTGATTCTGGACAGGGAAGAAGGCACCCGCACGCAGTATTCCATGGATCCCGAACTGGTCAGCGCCTTTGCAGACTATGCTCTGCAGAAGGGACTGATCTGGCGCTATACCACTCTGGATGGCAACTGGTTTGGAACCAGACCCACCCCGAAAGAGCGCTATCACATGAACCGACTCTACCTCAACGCCCCGGTGTACAAACCCTTCGATCCCAAGACGGACAAAGCCATGAATATCGTGGTGTGGACCACAGAGGACGATGAGAAACAGGATATTCTGGCCCAGTTCCCGGGTCATTCCTGCGTGGTGTATTCCAGCTGCGTGGAAGTCAGAGCCCCCGGCGTTTCCAAAGAAGATGCCCTGATGGAAATGAAGCAGAAGCACCGCTATGCAGAAGTGATCTGCTTTGGGGATGGCGCCAATGATGCGGCCATGTTAAAGGCAGCGGATACGGGTGTGGCCATGGGCAATGGCTGCGCTGCCGTGAAGGAAGCTGCTGACTATGTCATCGGTCCCATTCAGGAGGATGGTGTCTACCACTTCCTGGAAGAACACGGCGTCATTGACCAGGCTCCCAGACAGCTTCTGGGGGATGATGATCTGCTCTGGGATCAGCGCATCCTGCCGGATGAGGACTGAATCAGCAAGAAAAAGAAGAAAGGAAATTTATGGAAAGAACGATTGAAAACGACCGCCTGAAACTGACGGTCAGTGATGAAGCGGCTCAGATGCATTCTCTCTTTGACAAGGAAAAAAACAGAGAAGTGCTTTATCAGGGCGACCAGGGATGGAGCGGAAGAAACCCGGTTCTGTTTCCCATGGTGGGTTCTACCTGGAAAAAGGGAGAATACGAAATCGACGGCAAAACCTATACCATGAAAAACCATGGCCTGGTCCGCTACAGCACCCTGAAATTTCTGGATGACGCAGACGGTATTGTTCTGCAGCTGGTTTCCGATGAAGAAACCAGAAAACAGTACCCCTTTGATTTTGATTTCCGGGTGAAGTACTCCCTGGATCAGGATGTTCTTCACGTGGATTATGAAATCACCAATACGGGAGACTGTGAAATGCCCTTCTCCTTCGGCCTGCATCCTGCTTTTCGAACCGCCCAGAACCCCGATGAAAAATTCGAGGATTTTGCCCTGCGCTTTGAACCGGCCATGGATGGCGACCAGATCATTTTCTTTGCGGACAAATCTCCCGTGCAGAGGGTAAAACGCCCTCTGGAAGAGTGGAAGCTGGACAGAAAGGAACTGGCAGAAAGAGACACCCTGGTGTTTGAAAACTTCTCCACAAAAGCAGTGACCCTGAAGTATCAGGATGAAGACCGTCTCACCATGTCCTTTGACGGCTATCCCTATCTGGCCATCTGGTCTCACTCCGTTCCCAGTGATTTTGTCTGCATCGAACCCTGGTACGGACACACCGATTTTGAAAAAGTCGAGGTGCCTTTTGAAGACAGAGAAGGCACGCAGCACCTGCAGCCCGGTGATACCTTTAAGGCTTCCTGGTCTCTGAAAGTGCACTAAAACCCGCTGTTTTCATATTATTTTCATAGATATACTTAGTTTAGATAGTCTTTTATATTTCATTTTTCGCTGGATCTGTTACAGTTTTTTCAGAGGTGATGAACATGAAGGTCTCAACCCGGGGGCGTTACGCCATGAAAACACTGACAGATCTGGCGCTGTGCAACCCTGATGAGTACATCCATCTCAACGATATTGCCTGCCGTCAGAACATCTCCAAGAAATATCTGGAGCAGATTCTGCCCGTATTGTGCAAAGCCGGAATTCTGCAGACCAGCAGGGGCCCGGCAGGTGGATACAAGCTTTGCAAGGATCCAAGTGAAATTAGTGCTGCTCAGATTCTGTCTCTGACAGAAGGAAGCCTGGAGGTATGCCACTGGCTCTGCGATGATGAAACCAACGCAGACCTCTGGGGCGGACTGAACAGCTCCATCAGCGATTATCTGGAATCCATTACACTGGATGACCTGAAAAAGGATGAACTGACCAGACTGGAAACGGAGAAGACAGCTGCCGAAAGCTCTGCTCCCGTCCTCAGTCTTCAGTCACAGAAGTAACGCGATCAAGTCTGCTGTTTTTGCGGCAGGCTTTTTCTTTTTCCCGAAAACGAAAAAGCCCTTCTTCAGAATCGGAGCTGAAGAAGGGCAGTTGCGTCAGTTTGATTATTTTTCTTTTTTTCTGTCTTTGGAAAACTTGCTCAGAATCCACATCTGATACACGCCGCAGCCGGCGCAGAACAGACCGGCAGCCCAGCAGAAGGCAAGGGTGAAACCGGTGTATTGCTCATGGTAGGCATTGAACACCAGCAGAACACCCAGCAGCACATACAGACCGACGCGGATCCAGTATTTCTGTTTTTCCTCGGGAGAGATCTGGGCTTCGTAGGTGGGAGTGAGATCTTCCATTTTCAGTTTCTTAACGGGCTGAAGCGTCTTCAGAAACTTCATGAAGCTGTATTCCAGACCAATCCACAGCAGCAGGGACAGCAGAGCCGGGATCCAGATAGGCTGTTCCAGCATGACGGTGACCAGAGAATAGAGAAGCATCAGGGCAGCAAGCACAATGAGATAGCGTCTCTTGTACATCACGAATTTTTTCTCGTCATAGGAGGCAATGTAGACTGCCTTTTTGGTCATCGGGTGAATGTAGACCAGTCTTCCTTTGGGATCGGTGTAGAGATTGACACCCACCAGGGAAGGGTTTTCGGTAACACGGCTCTGGCCTTTGGAGAGCGTGCGGCGGTTATTTGTCTTTTTAGAAGCGATACGGGCCATAGAAATCGTTCCTTTCCAATTGCTCAAAAGCTGAAAATCATTTTAAGGCTATGAACCATTATAGTAATCCACAGGACTTTTGAACAGGCTCCCATTCGATTCAGGAAATAATTTGCACTTTTTATTACGGTTCTTCGATTAGGCATTGAAAAAGAACTGTACGCGTTATAATAAGTTCAAAAAGGAGGACCTCAATTATATGTTTGGTCATGAAGAAAACTTCTGGCAGGCTGCCAATGGCATCTGGACTGCCAGAGAAATCTATCAGCAGCCTGAGACATGGAAGAAGACGCTCAAAATGATTAAAGAGCGCCGCGATGAGATCAAGAGCTTCCTCGATCCCCTGCTGGCAGATCCCAACCTGGATATTATTTTCACAGGTGCCGGAACAAGCGAATATGTAGGTAACGCTCTGTTCTCTTTCATCAATACCTGCACAGGCTTCCGTGCAAAATCCTACGCTTCCACTGATCTGGTAGAAACACCTGAAAACTACCTGAACAAGAACGTCAAGACTCTGCTGGTCAGCTTCGGACGTTCCGGAAACTCTCCGGAAAGTGTCGGCGCTGTCGATGTAACCAACGCTGTCTGCGGTAAGAACGCTTATCATCTGTTCATCACCTGCAACGCAAACGGTGCCCTTTCCAAAGCTGCCGAAGGCAAGGACAACGTTCTCGACATCAACCTGACTCCTGAAACTCACGACCAGAGCTTCGCCATGACAAGCAGCTTCTCCAACATGATGCTGGCTGCTTTCCTGTGCTTCACCATCGACCATATCGTGAAGACAGAAATCGAACTGGAAGACGTTATCCTGCGTGGACAGCACTTCCTGGATCATGGCTACAAAGCCTGTGAAGATCTGGTAAACAGCTATGACTTCAACCGCATCGTTTACCTTGGTGCAAACGTTCTGAAAGGCATCGCTCAGGAATCCCAGCTGAAAATCTGCGAACTGACTGCCGGTATCGTTACCACCACCTTCGATTCTCCCATGGGATTCCGTCATGGACCCAAGTCCGTTATCAACGACAAGACTCTGACCGTCATCTACATCTCCGATAATCCCTATCAGAGACAGTACGAAGTTGACCTGGTCAAGGAAATGGCTTCCCAGAGAAAGGGTAACAAGATCGTTGCCGTTGCTGCACGCAAATACGACGACATCGCTGAACTGGTTGACCTGTATGTAGACTTCGGCCTGCTGGCTGCCAAGAACAACATGTACCTGGCATTCGACTACATCCTGGTTGCTCAGGTCATCGCTCTGTTCAAGTCCATCTCTCTGAACATCACACCAGATAACCCCTGCCCAACAGGTGAAGTAAACCGTGTTGTTAAAGGCGTTACCATTTATCCCTACGTTTCTGAAGAAACTGTAGAAGTGGAGGAATAACTAGAATGATCGGATTAATCGTTACCGGACACGGTCATTTTGGCTCTGGCCTGACCGAAGCCCTGAACGTCATCGCAGGACCCGCTGAACACTATGCCTACTGCGACTTTGAAGTCAGCGATTCCACAGATGATCTGAAAGACCGTCTGAAAGCTGCCATGGATTCCATGGCTGACTGCGATTCCATCATCTTCCTGACCGACCTGGCCGGAGGATCTCCCTTCAAATGCGCCGTTGAACTGGGCTACCCCCTGGGCTACCAGGTTGTTGCCGGAACCAACCTCGGCATGCTGGTGGAAATCAACCTCGTCAGACAGTTCATGGACGATGTAGACGCCCTGGCTAACCAGGCTGTTACAGTCGGCAAAGACCAGGTTCAGCGTTTCGAGTTCGTTGCCCCTGCAGCTCCTGCAGATGACGACCTCTCTGACGGCATCTAAATCTCACTGAACTCTCTGGAGAACTGCACTCTTGTGCGGTTCTCTTTTTTTGAGCGGATTTTCTAGCAAATAACTAGAATTGCTTCGTGTAATTGACGAGAAAAAAGGCCAGATATCAA
>Belle_p2__coassemble_1693_pt1 | contig 22385 bp, 16 predicted proteins | sample Belle_p2__metabat2_low_PE_004 | metagenome-assembled genome bin Belle_p2 | reverse complement strand
TGTCGGCTTTTAAATCCAGGTACAGAAACCCATGATCATGAATGACTTCCAGCAGACAGAGCACCTGGGAAAAAATCCGCTTCTTCTCTTTGGCGGGCAGTCTGGTTTTCAGCTTTTCCTGCAGGGTTATCCCCGGACACCAGGAACGGATCAGACAGAGCTGTTGGTCTTCTTCAAAGGCATCCAGCAGAGCGGGAAAACCCGGATGATCCAGAACGGACAGCAGGCTCGCTTCCTGCTGGAGCTGGTGAAGCAGCACGGGATCGGCCTGGACATGGACTTTGCGGCACACCGCTTTTCTGCCGGAGATTTCATCCAGCAGCAGAAGCACACGGGACTGCTCATCCTGCTGCAGGATGTCCAGCAGCTGATAGCGGCTATTCATGGAACACCGCCTGGGTGTTGCCAAAGCGAAGCACCATGCCCTGGCGCAGCCGCATTTTGCGGATCACCTTCTTTTCATTGAGGAAGGTGCCATTGGTGCTGCCCAGGCTGGTGATGTAGCACCGGCCCTGATCGCAGGTGATGCGGGCGTGATGCAGGGAGACGGAGGGATCCTCCAGGTGAATGGTGCAGGAGACATGTCTGCCGATTTCCGTGGTTTCAAACTGCAGCTCATGGCGGATGCCATCGATTTCCAGACAGCTGCAGCTGGCAGGAGCAGATCCAATGACTTCCGTCTTCATGCCGGGAGCCAGAACAGCGCTTTCTCGGACGGGAGCAGGGATGGGATCTGGCATGACAGTTTCTTTCTGCAGCAGATCATTCCGGAAAAACGAGGACGAGGAAGCCTCTGTCTTTCGAAAGACAAAGCCTTCCGTCTTCTGCTCTTTTCGCTTTTCCATGGTTTCCAGCTGTCTGTCCCGCTCCAGCACCGGATCAGAAATCTGCGGGGACCTGGAAGCATATCTTGCGGTAGCCGGTTCCTTGCGGCGGTAGCCTTTTGCGGGTTTGAAGCGTTCCAGAAAGCTTTTGTGGACAAACTGGCTTTCCAGATCCTGCAGGCCGCAGAGCACTTCCGGCAGGCTGATGGCCTGGTTGGAGAGCGAGCAGAACAGATAGCCGAAGATTTCATAGATCCCCGGCATCTGCATGGCCTGAGAGAGTCTCTGCAGGCAGAGGGTGGTCTGCGCCTGAAACAGGGGTCTGCAGGAAGGCAGCACCGGCAGAGGGGCAAACCAGAATTCATCCCCCATGGCCGAGACATAGATCCCTTCCAGATCCAGCAGCAGAGCATGGCTGCGGCTGGTAAAAATGAGTTTCTCCAGCAGAGAGCTCAAAAACTGGTAAGCTTCCTTTCGGGTAAAGACTGTTTCTTCCAGAAAGTCGGACAGGGGAATCAGCTGCTCTGTTGAATACAGCAGTTCCCCCTTTTCGGCATCGCTGACCAGACAGGACAGCGTCCAGTCCGTTTTGGGACTTCTGGAGAAAAAGGACAGATCGAGCATGGACGGATCCAGGAATCTGATGCACATGGATCCTGGCTTTCGGCTGGTGATTTCCACAAACTGATTCATTTCCGTTCCTCCTTTCAGTTTTCAGGGACAAGTACCAGAAACCCGTTTTTTTCGGGATCCGTCTGCCTTTTTCTCTTTCACACGACTTCACACAGTTTTCCGACAGGAGGTGTTTTTCCATGCCAGAACATTCAGCGAAAAATCCAAAATCTCACAGGAAGCCTGTTTTCTGGCTTCTGGTCTTCTCTCTTCTGCTGGCTCTCATTGCAGGAATTCATCTTTTTCAGATCGCCGATCTCTGGCGAAGCAATCTCAGCGGCCTGTTCTATCTGGAGCATCAGCAGCTGAGCGTTCTGGCTTTTCTGATTCCCGCCCTGGCTGCCTTCTGTCCGTTGAGCCTTCGCGCCGTTCCTGCCGGATCCTCCAGAAAGGCCATGAGCATGGTTCTGCTAGTGATGATTCTTTCCTTCTTCTTTCCCTGGAAAGAAGATCCTTCGGGCGTTCAGACTCTTTTCAATGACATCCACGTCTGGCTGGAACTGGCAGGGGTGCTCTCATGGAGTCTTTTCATGATGGCTCCGCTTTATGCCTCCTTTTTCCCTGCTCTGACATGGCAGGGAGTGAGAAAAAGAAAAACAGCAGCCGGTGAGCTGCTGATCCTGTTGATTTCCATTGTTCTGTGCGCCCTGGCCAGCCACATCTGCGGTCTGGCTCAGGTGTTCTTTCTTCTGGCTTCCTCTTTCTGGCTTCTTCTTTCTCTGTAAACAGAAAAACCCCCGGCAGTTCGTCATTGACTGCCGGGGGTTCGGGTCCAGTTTCTATTGTGAATTCAAATGTTTGGTTGGTCCGTTTACTGATTGTCCTGACCCTCTCTGCTTCGTTCATAGGAAGCAGGAGTGTAGGACAGTTCTCGTTCGGTATTGATATTCATGCCGTCGATCTTTTCCAGATAGGCAGCGGCTTTACCGGTAAAGTAGGCCTTTCCTCCAATGTTGAGGACCTTTCTGAAATACAGATCAGCCAGAGAGTAATCTTCCTGGACAAAGGAAATCAGAGCGATGTAGTAATCGCACTGGGCCTGAATCAGAGGCTGAGGGCCTTTTTTCAGGATATCGAGATAGTAGGACTTGCAGGTATTGAAATCGCCCTTCATCAGATTGAGCTTGTTTTCGATGTCTGCCAGATCCTGGTTCTTCATCATAATACCCACCTGGCCAAAGCCGGGTTTAACGGCCTCAACCATTTCCTGACAGTGCCGCAGACCGGATTCATCAGAAAGCATGTAGTAGGTGGTGGCCATCAAAGACCAGTAATGAATGACTCTGTCCGGGGTGCTGCGGATCATGAACACCAGGAAATCCTGGGCCAGAGAAGGATCATCCAGATAGATCATGCATTCCGCCATGAGCGCCGGATTGGCCAGCTTCACCTTGTCCCCATGGGTGCCAAAGTAAATCAGGGCAGACATGCACGCTTCGGGATTGCAGTCCTGATAGAGCAGATTGAAGATGGGCATGAAGCAGCTGGAGCGGTATCTGGACAGATAGTTGAACGCCATCATGTACACGAAGACCACCAGCAGGCCCACCATCAGATTGTCGACAAGCAGGATCACACAGAAGATGGCCACAATGCCCAGCGCATAAGCGGTGGATGCTTTGCGGATGTTTCTTCTGGCGTTGAGAGCCATCTCTTTATAGGATTCATCCAGTTTATGATGCAGGGTGTAAATACGGATCAGTTCCTGCACATTGCGGATATTCTTGCGGTTCATGGCTCCGCTCTTTTCCGCATGCAGAGACCAGATGCCCCATATGGAAATCACGATGGTGACGGGAAGAGCAAAGACGCCCAGGGGCAGCAGCCACTCAGGGAGCATCAGAACAATCAGCAGCACAAACAGCTGAGAAAGACCGAATCGAACACTGGCCAGCTGAGCCAGCAGGAATATATTGATGACGCCTGCGCTGACGATGCCGGACGACAGAATCACCAGCCAGGGTTGATTTTGAATGACGGACAAAGCTTCCGGCACGGTCTCCTGGACCAGAGACATCATGTCCGGATTGTTCAGCGCAACTGCTCCCATAATCAGACCGGCCAGAAAGGCGACGGCCAGGGTAATCAGCTGCGACTTGCAGCGGTATCTCCACATCAGCGAAGATCCTCCTTTCAAAGCAGTATTTATTTCAAACAGGTGATTCAGGAAAAACCACCTGAACGTACGCTCTACAGTATAAAGAACAAAGAACAGATTTTTGAGTGGAATTTTCGCAAAATTGTGTGAAGGTCCTCAATCCGTCCTGTTCCAGGCCAACGGCTGAATGTTCTGCCGGTTTTTGCAGGAATTCTGTCCTTTCCGGGTCCTGCATGAACAGAATCGCAGGATCCTGTGCAAAATACGCTGATCCTTCCCAAACTGGTCTGCCATGAAAAAGTCTTGGCCAAAACTTTTGGCAGGTGCTGGGCTATCATAAAAGAAAGGCTAACCACCAGGAAAGGAATGAAGACTATGGACTGGAAAGACAGTTTTAATCCCCGGACTCTTTCCGCCGGCTGGCAGATTTACCGCCAGCATGGTGTGGATCAGATCCTGCGGGATCATCATATCTATTTTGCCCGGACGGGCAATGCATGGGTGCAGACTCAGATTGAAGACGGCCAGATCGTCACCATCAGCTGTACATGCCCCCAGGCCCAGGCAGGCATGTTATGCCCCCACGAGGCAGCCTTCCTGTTTGCACTGGAAGACTACCCCGATCTGGATGCCATCCCCTCTGCAGAAAGTCCTTCCCATAAAGAAGAACAGCCTGCAGCTGAAAAACCGGCTGAAGAAGATCCTCTGGCCGTTCTGCGAAACGCTCTGCGCCAGAGACTGCAGGCTTCTCAGAATCAGCCAGACCGGACTGCCCGCAGAACAGAACCCGCAGACAGCCAGACACCGGTTCAGGAACAGCCAAAGCCCGCTGCAGAGGTGCTGAACACCGATGAGGATGTTCACGATTATGTAGAAGAGGCGCCCGCTGATGAAGCCATCACAGAAGAGATCGTCGAACCTGCCGCTGAAAAGCCCCAGGAACCGGAAATTCTGCAGGCCGATGAAGATGTCCATGACTATGTAGAAGAAGAAACACCGGCTGATGAGCCCATCACAGAAGAAATCGTTGAACCGGCTCCTGAAAAGCCCCAGGAAACCGAAGTGCTGGAAGCCGACGAAGATGTTCATGACTATGTAGAAGAAGCTCCGGCTGAAGAGCCCATTACCGAAGAAATCGTCAAACCGGCTGCAGATCAAACGGAAGAAACTGCTGCTCCTGAAAAGACAGCAGAACCGGCAGCAGAACCCGCTGTTCAGACAGCCCCGGAAAAGAAGGCCGAACCGGATTCCACACTGCCCGTGGACACCGCAGCCCTCCCGGACACCGGCTTCCACTTTGCCGAAATGACTCTGGAGCAGGTGCTGAACAGCCTGAGCGAAAAAGAACTCAGAAGCCTCCTGCTCAGACTCTGCCGTCAGTCAGAAGACAACGAAAACCTCATTCTGGCTTCCGCTCCCGATCATCTCGAAGAGGAAGCTCAGGATCTGCTCAAACGCAAACTGGAGAATCAGCTCATCAACATTCTGAGCTGCCGCCACATGAGCCGCAGACAGGCTCCTGCCATGCTGGACTCCTTCCTGCGCTCTTTGCAGCTGACTGTCCAGGAGCTGGAGAAACGGGAGAGCGGCACAGGCATCAGCCTGCTGTTAGATCTTTCAGAAACAGCCGAAGACAACATGGGCATCGTGGATCTGAACCTGCTGGAAACCTTCCTGGAAGAAGAATTCGGCATGGTCAAAACCTGGGTGTCTTCCCTGAACCGGGAAAACCTGACCAATCTGTTCTCCTGGGCTGAACTCCATCTGGAACAGAACGATCTGCCCCATCTGCAGAAGGAACTGGAAGACCTGCTGGAGAAAGCCAATTTCAATATGGCTGAACTGGCTGAACGCAAGCTGCAGGTCATGCTGAATCTGCTGGAAACCGAAAAGAAGAATGGCCGCGAACGGGGTGCCAGAACAAAGCACCTCTATGAAGTCATCCTCAATCTCCACGATGAGTTCCCTGCTCTGCTCGATGAAAGCGAAGCCTGGAAATCCTTCAAGGAATCCCATGGCATGAGCCAGGGCTTCCGGATTCTGGAAGCCGACAGAGCCATTGCCGATCACCGCACCAGAGAGGGCGAAGATCTGCTGTACTCTCTCAACAGTGAACAGATGACCATGAACGAGGAAAACCGCTTCAACCATCTGCTGCTGGAAACCTTCCGTCTGGAAGAAAACGGCAGCGAAATGCGTCGTCTGCTCAAACACATGATCACCCAGAAAGGCATGATGAATGCCGAGGATCTGGCTCTGCTCCAGCAGCTGGAGACCCCCGAAGAATTCGAAGAAGATTTCCAGACTGCCAGAAAGACCGTCAGAAAGAAAGAACTCTATTCCTTCTGCACCAGCCAGAAGCTTTATGACAGGCTGCTGGGTCTGCTGGAAGAAGAACCCAGCTTCCATGATCTGAACAGCCTGAATCTGCCCGCCGATGCGGTAGATGGCAAACGGCTGGCCAGACTGTGGCTTTCTGCAGCGGATAAAGAGCTGGAAGGGGCCAGTGAATTTGAATCCTATGTCAGAGCCGTCAACGCCCTCAATCAGGCCAGACGCCTTGGCCTGGAAGAAGAAGCCCGCACCAAAGCTGCTGACTGGAAAAAGAAATATCCCCACAGACTGAGTCTTCTCTCCCAGCTCAAGGGCGAAGGCTACTGCTAGCTTTTGCTTTGGATCTGTCTGATCAGACAGAGATTTCAGTCATCCCCAAATAACATTCAGGCAGCTGCCAGATTTCTGGCCGGCTGCCTTTTTTCTGCCTGGCGTGAGTGAGAGGCTCGCAGCCGGACAGGGTTCTCCAGGCATTCTTTTAGTTCGTTTTCTAACTAAATAAAATTTTCGAAAAAAAGTTCAAATTGGGTTTGACTTTAGGGTGGCCAGAACGTATTATAAGTGGGCGTCAAGCAAATGGAGTCGTGTCCGAGCGGTTTAAGGTGCAGTCTTGGAAAGGCTGTGTAGCGGAAACGTTACCCAGGGTTCGAATCCCTGCGACTCCGCCATTTGAAGAACGTCCGAAGAGGTCACGAAGTGATCTCTTCGGTTATCCATACCGCCTGTGAGAAATCGCAGGTTTTTTTATTTTATCCGATTTTTCTTCCCTTCCTGTAGGAATAGATTCTTTCCTGTGTGAAATGCAAGATCTGTTTCTTGCCCTCTTTCTGATCCGAAGTCCGCCGGCTTCGGATTTTTTCATTTTCTGCAAAGTCCCGGTCGTTTTCTCTTTCCATTTTTCAGGCATTTTCATTGACACAAAACTTCGGTAGAATGTTCCAAAACGCACGAATAAACTTTCGGTGTTTAGAAGAGAGGTATTATGCAAAGAGAAAAACTGAGTTCCCGCCTTGGTTTTATTCTGCTCAGTGCAGGATGCGCCATCGGTATCGGGAACGTGTGGAAATTCCCCTACATTGCCGGTCAGAACGGCGGGGCAATTTTCATTCTGATCTATCTGTTCTTCCTGGTCATTCTGGGTATTCCCGTCATGACCATGGAATTTGCCATGGGACGCGCTGCCCAGAAGTCACCGGCTTCCATTTATAAGGAGCTGGAACCCAAAGGCAGCAAGTGGCACTGGCACACCTGGTTTGCGGTGGGCGGCAACTATCTGCTCATGATGTTCTACACCACCGTCGCCGGCTGGATGCTGAGCTACTTTGTCCAGATGTGCATGGGTTCCTTCAACGGACTGGATGCCGGGGCTGTGGCAGACCAGTTCAGCGGCATGTTAGCGGATCCGGTTTCCCAGACCATCTATATGGCCATTGTGGTGGCCGCCGGCTTTGCCATCTGCGCTGTGGGCCTGCAGAATGGTCTGGAAAAAATCACCAAGATCATGATGACGGCTCTGCTGGTGCTCATGGTGTTCCTGGCTGCCAACTCCCTGTTTCTGGAAGGTGCAGGAGAAGGTCTGGCATACTACCTGATGCCTGACTGGAACCGGTTCATGGAAATCGGCCCCCTGAACATCATTGTTTCCGCCATGAACCAGGCCTTCTTCACCCTGTCTCTGGGCATCGGTGCCATGGCCATCTTCGGCTCCTATATCAACAAGGACAGAAGCCTGCTGGGCGAATCCGTCAACATTTCCCTGCTGGATACATTTGTAGCCATTACCGCAGGCCTGATCATCATTCCCGCCTGCTTTGCCTTCCGCATTGATGTCACCGCCGGTCCCAGCCTGATCTTCATCACGCTGCCCAACGTCTTCAATGCCATGCCCATGGGCCAGCTCTGGGGCGCTCTGTTCTTCCTGTTCATGACCTTTGCGGCCTTCTCCACCGTTCTGGCGGTGTTTGAGAACATTCTGTCCAGCTGCATGGATGCCTTTGGCTGGAGCAGAAAGAAAGCCTGCGCCATCAACGCCGTTCTGGTGTTCCTGCTCTCTCTGCCCTGCGTGCTGGGCTTCAACGTGCTCTCCTCCATCACCCCCCTGGGCGAAGGCACTACCATCATGGATCTGGAAGACTTCCTGGTTTCCAACATCCTGCTGCCTGGCGGCTCTCTGATCTTCGTTCTCTTCTGTACCACCAAACTGGGCTGGGGCTGGAAGAACTTCAGAGCAGAAGCCAACGAAGGCAAGGGCCTGAAAGTGCCCGACTGGATCCATCCGTACTGCCAGTACATCCTGCCGGTGATCATCGTGGTGATCCTGGTGCTGGGGCTGATTTAACCCGAATTTTTTCTGAAGATCCCGTCATCGGGATCTTTTTTGACTTTTATGCAAATTCACAGGACAGAAACTTTCCTGAAAGTCAAGAACCTGCTTATAATTATAGAAAGGAAAGCGGGGCAAATATGGAAGTAGGAGACCGACTGCGGGAAGTCCGCATTAAACGCAACAAGACGCTGGAAGATGTGGGACTGGCCATTGATGCATCCCCCACCACCATTTCCAAATACGAATCAGGAAGAATCCGCACCATCCCCAAGAAGAAGCTGGACGCCATCGCCCAGTATCTGGAAGTGAACCCCCTCTACCTTCTTGGCTACGATGAAAAGGACTTCGCCGGACCAGCCTATCTCAGCATCAGCGAACAGGTGATGCTGCAGAACTTCAGAGAGCTGGATGCGGTGGATCAGAAAACCGTCACTTCCCTGATTGAGCGTCTGCAGGAAGCCGATCTGGAAAGAAAGAACCCGGAAGGTTCTCATCGTCTTGAACAGCTGACACTGCTCTAAAAAACTCCGGACCTCATATGTTATGTGTCCGGAGTTTTTTCCTGCTGGTCAATCAGTTGTTCTGTTTTTCTTCTGCCTTCAGATCTTCTACGGCAGCCTTGAGCACCTTGCCAATGGAATCATGGAGAACCAGATCGGCTCTGCCATCATAGGGCGTGCTTTCCCGGTTGATCAGAACCAGGTATTTGCCATGGAAGTAGTTGAGCAGTCCGGCTGCCGGATAAACCACCAGGGATGTGCCGCCGACGATCATGCAGTCGGCCTGATCGATGGCTCTGACCGCCTGCATCATCACATTCTGATCCAGGGGTTCTTCATAGAGAACCACATCCGGTTTGATGATGGCGCCATCATCCGGATCTCTGGGGATGCCGTCTTTGTCCCGCAGGGCCATGGTTTCTTCCAGGGTGTATTCCTTTCCGCATCTGGTGCAGTAGTTTCTCAGCACGGAGCCGTGGAGTTCCAGAACGTTGACACTGCCGGCCTTCTGGTGCAGCCCATCGATGTTCTGGGTGATGACAGCCTTCAGCTTGCCCATTTTCTCCAGCTCAGCCAGCGCTTTGTGAGCGTCATTGGGCACGGCATCTTCATAGATCATTTCATTGAAATAGAAATCGAAGAATTGTTTGGGATAACGTTCATAGAACGTGTGCGAGAGCATAGTCTCGGCAGGATAGGGATATTTCTTTTCCTTCTTTTCGGAATACAGACCGTCGGCGGAACGGAAATCGGGGATGTTGCTTTCCGTGGACACACCGGCACCGCCAAAGAAGACGATGTTATTGCATTCGCGAAGAATTTCAGTCAGGTTCATTGTTTCACCTCATTTTCAAGCAGTTCTTTTCTTTCTTCATCTTAACGCAGTTTGACCTCATCGGGAGTCCTGAGGGATTTCCCTTTTCTAAAGTGCTCATTTCCACTTTCCACAATCCAAAAAAGCCGCATCCGGGCGGGATACGGCTTGGTATTCGTATGGTTCAAAACAGTGGACTGGAGAACTAGTCTTCCTTGTGGTGGATATCCACGTTGAAATGACCATCTCTGATATCCAGATAGATATCAGCATCCTTCAGTTCGCCTTCCTCAATCATGCGGCGGGCGATGTCGGTTTCCACGTAGCGCTGGATGTAACGCTTCATGGGACGGGCACCGAAGACGGGGTCAACACCGTTTTCAGCAATCTTGTCATAGACTGCATCGGTGACATGCAGGGTGATGTCCTTTTCAGCCAGACGGTACTTCAGTTCATCCATGAACTTGCGGGCAATCTTGGCGAAGGCTTCTTCACCCAGAGCATTGAAGACGATGATCTCATCAATACGGTTGATGAATTCAGGTCTGAAATGCTTTCTGACTTCTTCCATGTATTTCTCATGGAGGATTTCAGGTTCCTTCTCATATTCGAAGGCATACTGAGCACCCAGGTTGGATGTCAGAATGATGATGGTGTTCTTGAAGTCAACGGTCACACCCTTGGAGTCGGTGATCCGGCCGTCATCCAGAATCTGCAGCAGAACGTTGAAGACATCGGGATGAGCCTTTTCCACTTCATCGAAGAGGACGATGGAGTACGGATTTCTTCTGACAGCTTCTGTCAGCTGACCGCCTTCATCATGACCTACATATCCTGGGGGCGCACCGATCAGACGGGACACACTGTGTTTCTCCATGTATTCGGACATGTCGATGCGGACAATATGTCTTTCATCATCAAACAGCTGCTGAGCCAGACACTTGGCGACTTCGGTTTTACCGACGCCGGTGGGGCCCAGGAACAGGAAGGAACCGATAGGACGGTTTTCATCCTGAATCTGTGCTTTGGAACGCAGGATGGCATCAACAACCAGATCAATGGCGTGATCCTGTCCGACAACACGTTTCTCCATTTCCTTCTTCAGGTTCAGGAGTTTCTTTCGTTCGGATTCAACCAGACGGCTGACTTCGACACCGGTCCAGCGGGAGATGATCTTGGCGATCATTTCTTCGTCGACGGTTTCCTTGATCAGAGCGTCTTCGCCGGCTTCATCAGCCTGACTGGCCGCAATGCGGGCTTCCAGTTCAGGGATGGTGCTGTAACGCAGTCTGGCGGCATCTTCATAGCGGGCATCGTTCTGAGCCTGTTCCAGATCCAGCTTGGCTTTTTCCAGAGCCTGCTTGTCTTCCTTGGCCAGCTCGATGGCACGTTTTTCATCTTCCCACTTGGAATGGAGTTCGTCTCTCTTTTCCTGCAGGCGGCCCATTTCAGCCTCGATTTCTTCGCGGCGTTCCTTGGCCTTCTTGTCATCTTCATCCATCAGAGAAGTCTTCTCGATCTGAAGAAGCATGATCTTACGCTGGAGTTCATCCAGTTCCTGCGGCATGGATTCCATTTCCACCTTCAGAGTGGCGCAGGCTTCATCCACCAGGTCAATGGCCTTGTCAGGCAGATAACGGTCTGTGATGTAGCGGTCGCTCAGACTGGCGGCGGCTACCAGGGAATCATCGTTGATATGAACACCATGATAGGATTCGAAACGGTCTTTCAGACCACGCAGAATGGAAATCGTATCTTCTACGTTGGGTTCGCTGACCTGAACCTGCTGGAAACGGCGCTCCAGGGCAGCATCCTTTTCGATGTACTTGCGGTATTCATTGAATGTGGTGGCACCAATCATATGCAGTTCGCCTCTGGCCAGCATTGGTTTGAGCAGGTTTGCTGCATCCATGCTGCCTTCGGTCTTGCCGGCACCGACCAGGTTGTGGATTTCATCAATGAACAGGATGATCTGTCCTTCACTGTTCTTGACTTCATCCAGAATGGCTTTCAGACGCTCTTCAAATTCGCCGCGGTATTTGGCACCTGCAATCAGGCTGCCCATATCCAGCTCGATGAGCTTTTTATCCTTCAGGGATTCAGGCACATCATCTTTGAAAATACGCCATGCCAGTCCTTCGACGACAGCAGTCTTGCCGACACCGGGTTCACCGATGAGGACTGGGTTGTTCTTGGTTTTACGGGAAAGAATTTCCATGACCCGGCGGATTTCCTGGTCACGTCCGATGATGGGGTCGATCTTGCCTTCCCTGACATCAGCAACCAGATCCCGGCCGTATTTCTTTAAGGCTTCGAGATTCTCTTCCGCATTGGGTGTGTCCATTTTACGGTTTCCGCGTCGTTCCAGCTCTGCCTTGTAGCACTGTTCTTCACTCAGGCCAAAGACCTGAACCAGTCTGCGGGAAACGTAGGACTTATTAAACATCAGAGCGATCCACAGAGTGGCTACGCTCAGATAGATTTCGTCATGCTTGGCAGCCCACTGTGCTGCTTTCTCGATGGACTTCTGAACTTCGCTGCTTAAATTTACATTGGTAGAGTTGGATTTGACGATATTTTTCTCTTCTGCCGCAATAATCTGCAGAGCGGTTTTCTTGTCGACATTCAGGCGGTCGAACAGACCGTTCAGGATGTCGTCCTTGAACATGGCTTCCAGGACGTCAATGGTATCAACACTGGCATGCTGATTGGCTTTGGCGTCGTTGACAGCCTGCATCAGGACCCGCTGCAGGTTTTCGGACATTTTTTCAAATTCCATACTTCACCCTCCTTTGCCTTTCTGACATTCCAATTATAGGAAAGTCGCGAACTGCTTACACTTTTAATGCCTGCTCTCATTCTGTAAAATTCAGCGGTTATGCTTCTTCCAGCTTCAGAGCAGGACCCATCCCCTGTCTGAAAAAAGACCTGCCGGATGACAGGTCTTGAAATCATGGGGATTGTGGATTTACTCCAGATTTTTGGTCAGGTCTTCCTGTGAATCCTGGTCCGGCTCAGAGTCTTCGAGATCTTCAGCATTCAGCTCTTTTTCCATCCAGTTCTGCAGAATTTCCGACTGTTCCTTCATGGTCTGCTGGTTGAGCAGCAGCTCCTGATACAGACCATAGTCTGCAGCCATGCCGGCGGCTCCGCCAAGAAGGCCGGTGCGAAAATCGGCTGGTTTGCGGATGCCGGAAAGAATCAGCGTGTTCTGAGCAGTCTGATCCGGCAGAGCTTTCACCTGCTGCAGAAAGTCTGGCAGGGAGATGGATTTTTCCAGCTCTTCCAGATCAGCAATCTGCCATGTGGCTTCATTGCGTGCAGCAAAGAGCATCTGTTCAGGATTCAGAACGTTCCAGGCAGCGGAAGGAATCTGCTTGCGGCTGCACACCTTCATGGCCATATAGCCTGCCGGAGAAACCGGCAGCAGGCAGACGATGTTGGAGCCCAGCTCATGAAGCTTTCTGCAGACATCCACCATGCTTCTAAAATCGCTCTGGATCACCGGCACGATCAGCTGCTGATCGGGCATGAGAGCTTCCAGCAGTTTGCCGGCTGTCTTTTCCACGGAATAGGCTGCAGGATCTTTCAGCAGCTGATCCATGCTCAGATAGATGCCGTCCAGCGGGATGTACTGGTTGATTTCGATGAACTCGTCAAAAGAGACGGTTTCCAGATACAGCTTCAACCTAGAAAGCCTTCTTTCCCTTTGTGTAGGTCATGACAACGTCGTAGTTGTCAGCCAGAACGACCAGGTCGGCATCCTTGCCTGCCTGGATGGAACCCTTGCGGTCAGCTACACCCAGCATGTTGGCGGTGTTGATGGTGCAGGAGTTGATAGCAGACTGCCAGGGCACGCCAGCCTTTTCAACAACAATCTGCAGACCTCTGTTGACGTTCAGGGTGCTTCCTGCCAGAGAACCGGTGGAAGTCAGGTGAGCAGATCCATCAGGCATCAGTTCAATTTCGTTGCCGCCAAAGAGCACCTTGGTGCCGCAGGGCAGAGATTTAACCATCAGGGAGTCAGTGATCATGATGGAATAGTCAGGACCCTTGGCTCTGTAGTAGTCGTTGATGGCTGCCAGGTGAGAGTGGTTGCCGTCGGTGATGATTTCGCCGTAAACGTTGCGGAAACGGAAGGCTGCACCAACCAGTCCGGGTTCACGGTGATGATACTTGGTCATGCCGTTGTAGACATGAGTCATGGACATGGCGCCGTTGGCAATGCCCATCATGGCCTGTTCGTAGGTAGCAGAGGAATGACCCTGGCTGACTACGATGCCGTGGTCTACGCACCAGTGAGTCAGTTCGTAGTTTTCATCATGTTCAGTAGCCATGGTGATGACCTTGATCAGATGATCAGAAGCTTCCCAGTAGCGTTTCATCTGTTCTACATCGGGTTTGACGCAGTACTGTTCGGGCTGTGCTCCCTTGTAAACCTGATCCAGGTAGGGTCCTTCGAAGTGGATACCCAGAATTTCAGCACCTTCATAGCCTTCCTTCACAACGTTGGCTACGTTGCGGACAGCATTGGTCAGCACTTCTTCAGACTGAGTGATGGTGGTGGGCAGAATGGAAGTAACACCTTCCTTGACGATGTTCTTCATCCAGTGGCGCAGGCCTTCGGGAGTGGCATCATTGGTATCCCAGCCATAAGCTCCATGTGTATGAGGATCGATGAAGCCGGGAACGATGCGCAGATCACCATAGTCTTCGTCTACGGGTTTTGTGCCATATGGCAGAATGGCTTTGATCTTGTCTCCATCAGTTTCGATCTGGAATGCGCCGAATTCATCGACGACCCAGACACGGGTACTTTGAATAATCATTTCAGTAATTCTCCTTTTTCAGATAACTCCATTATATGCAGTTTGAATGCCGTTTTTAAGCGATATCGGATTTTATGAACGAGCTTTCATTCATTATTTCTGTTCTGTTGAAAAATTATGCGCCGGTCAGGCCAGAAAAAAACCGTCCGGGAATGGACGGCTTTGAGAATCTGCAGAGTCAGACAAGACGCTTTTCGTAGTTGCCCAGCAGTGGTGTGCCCATGGTCAGAATGAAGAAGGCATTGGGGTCTACGGATTTGACGATCTTGCGCATGGTTCTGGTTTCGTACTTGTTGAAGACAGTCAGCAGAATTTCGCGTTCCTGATCGGTATAACCGCCCACGCCTTTCCAGTAAGTGACGCCGCGGCCGGTCTGCTGCATGATGGCCTTGCGTACTTCAGGGTTGGTGGTGATGATCAGAGCGTAGTTGCTGATGTTCTGGATGTGGATCTTATCGGCAACCATGTACATGACTACCAGGAAGATCAGAGAATACATGGCAACCGGCAGGCTGAACAGCATGGCAGACCATGTCAGAACAAAGGCATTCAGGATGTAGGACAGTTTGCCGACAGAGAAGTCGGGGTTCTTGCCTGCATAGTAGATACCCAGGATATCCAGTCCGCCCAGGCTTCCTCCGGCGCGCAGGCACAGGCCGATGCCGGCACCACCGATGACAGCCGCAAACAGACAGTTGGACAGCACATCCGGCAGAACGGGTGTGGAGGGGATGGGCAGAAAGCTCATCAGGATAGACTGCAGAGTCGTAGCCACCACGGTCTTCACGAAGAAGGACCGGGAAATGGAACGGTAGGCCAGAATCAGCAGCGGGATGTTAAAGCAGTATGTAATCAGACCAGTCAGGCTGTTGTTTTTCACAAACAGATAACTGAGGATCTGAGACAGACCGACCAGACCGCCGGTATTCAGGGACATGGGCGCGATAAAGAAGTTCACCGCAATTGGAAAACAGAGAGCCCCGACGAGGATCTCACCCCATTTCCAGAGTTTTGTTGCAATCTTGTCGTTATTCATTCAGATAAACCTCCTTGGCAGTCGGTTTCTTCCATTCTTTTTTCTTTTTTCTCTTCAGAGTTGAAACTGGTTCTCACATGACTGTTGGGTTTCAGGCGCAGCCCCTTCGGCAGTCTGTTGTTGATCCGGTTTCCAATGCTTTTTCCAAAGGCAAAGGGAATTCCTTCATAGCAGAGAGCCGTGAAGCCCTTGTCTGCTTTCAGAGTGATGGGTTCTCCATGCATGGCAGCATCCATCTGCTCCAGATCCAGCTCTGTCTTTTTCACTTTATCAGCCGCAGAGGCACAAAGGTAAAAGGCGTGCTCCGGTTCGAAGCGGTTTTTGACAATCTCTCCCAGCAGCACTCCCTGACGGAGAACCTTTCCCTTTCTGAAGTCCAGAAACGGATGATTCATGACGCTGATGGCACTGCCTTCTCTGGTTTTATCCACGCGGGCGTATCCAAAGGCAGGAGAGCCGTTTTCCTTTAGAAAGTCCTGGGCTTCTTTGGGAAGCTTCTGGCTTTTGAGTTCGGCAATGGGCTTTCCCGAAGAATCTGCATCTTCCTTCTTGCGGAAGCGGGCAATGAAATGACCTTCTCCGCCATCCATGGGAAAGATGCGGACCACCAGGTTTTCATCCATGCCCTCTGTGGGGACACCTTTTCTTCCAAAGCTGACCTGCGGATCCAGCTGTTCCATCTCCGGATAGTGTTCCAGGATCCAGGCCACCATCTGTTCGTTTTCTTCCGGTGCATAGGTGCAGGTGGAATACACCATTTCTCCGCCGGGTTTCAGAGCCCCGATGGCATGGCCGACAATTTCCTTCTGTCTGGCAGCACTCAGGTGAATGTTGTCCAGACTCCAGCCTTCCAGCGCTGCGGCATGCTTTTTCATCATGCCCTCGCCCGAACAGGGAGCATCCACCAGAACCTTGTCAAAGTAGGCCGGGAGCTGTGCACAGAGCGTGGGAGCATCCATGTTGGTGACAGCCATGTTTTCTGCGCCCATTCTTTCCAGATTGGACAGCAGAATTCTGGATCTGGCCGGATCGATTTCATTGGCCACCAGAAAGCCCTGGGGAATGCGTTCGGCAATCTGGGTGGACTTGCTGCCGGGGGCGGCGCAGAGATCGAGCACCGTATCTGTGGGCTGGGGATTCAGCACCGTGATGGCTGCAGAAGCCGACGGCTCCTGCATGTAGAGCAGCCCTTCAATATGAAAGGGATGCAGGCCCACCGATTCTTCGGTGTAATAGGAATTGGGGGCAAAGGGGGAAGGACGGGTCAGCCAGGGCAGCTTCTCGTGGATGCTGCCGGGATCGCATTTGGCACTGCTGATCCGCACGCCCTTGGTCAGGGGTGCTTCCATGGAAGCCAGAAAGGCATCCATTTCATCGGGGATCAGCTGTTCCATCTTCTTCAGAAACAGGGGATTCATTCAATCTTCCTTTCCGTATCATCAGGTAAAGAAGAGTTCTTCCGGCCGCACCCTTGTTCCAATGGCAGAAGAACCGGGCTGTGAAAAACCACATCCAAAGGAAAAGTCGGCGCTGCGGGAAAAAAAGGAGACCAGTTCCTGGAGAGAAACATGAATCTCAAACACTTCAATATGAGTATGGGGACCAGTGGAATTGCCGCTGTTCCCGCTCAGCGCAATTATATCAGACTGTTTTATGGTCTGACCCGGCTTTACCCGAAGGGAAGAAGACAGGTGAGCGAAGGTCACGGCATACAGTCTGCCCCGGACATTAACCGCCAGAGCCAGCGTATTACCTCCTCCCTGGGGCCACCCGCTCCAGTTTCCCAGATACCCTCCCGTAGATTCCACCGGAGCATCGGCATAGAGAACAATGCTATCGGCAGGGGCTTTCAAAGGCGTATAGAGAGGAAGCGCCAGATCCATTCCCAGATGCATGGATCCCGATGGATAAGCCCATGTGCCCGCTGAAAGGCTCCCTGAAGCAGGCACAAGCCAGTCCAGTGAAGCGGACAGGGCAGCGTCCTCATCGATTTCATCCAGCGCATAGGGCAGGCAGGCTTTCTTCTGATCCTGATCACTGTTCAGGCCGCCGCTGTTTTCCAGCAGGCCTTCCCTTGCCCACATCGACTTTCCATCAATCAGGGCATTTTTTCGGGGACTGCCGCCTTCTCTGAAATCAGAAGAAGCTTCTGTCTGCTGAATCTCCAGCAGATCCTGCCAGAGCAGAGCTCTTTGATCCAGCAGAGTTTCCAGCTGACTTCCTTTTTCATCGGTCTGCCTTTGCAGGGTCTCACGAACAGTCCGGATCTGCTCCAGCTCACGATGAATCGCCCTCAGTTCTTGGCTCTTCTTTTGCATCAGAACCAGTCTGTCTGCCTTCAGCAGTTTGAATTCCGTGACAGCCTGCAGGGTTTCCAGTTCCTTCTGCAGAGCCTCTTGTCTGTTCTGCAGATGATGGACCTTCTCGAGTACTTCCTTCAGATCAGAGTTAGACCTGCCATATTCTTCCTGCAGCGTGGCAATCACAAGATCCAGTTCTTCGATTTCCAGAAGCTCTCTGTTTTCTGAAGAGTGATACTCTTCGGGATTTTCCTGGCTGATTTCTTCTGTTTGCAGAGCTTTCGAATTTTCCCTTTCACCAGCCTGCTGAAATGGCTGAACCAGCAGCGAGACGACAGCCAATGACACACCCGCAAGCAGAAGCAGCCAGACGGGGATTCCTTTTTCTTTCTTTTCCGGGTTCTTTCTTTTCATACCTGCCAGAACACCCCAAAACATGAAATCGGGCAGCCTTCGAAAAAAAGAATCTTCTCTCTGCTCCTCTTTTCATTCATGAACAGGGTTGAAGCCCGCAAAATAAAAAGGGATTACTCCATGAGTAATCCTCTGTGCTTTCATCAATGGTGCCGACGATAGGACTTGAACCTACGACCTACGCGTTACGAGTGCGTTGCACTACCAACTGTGCTACGTCGGCGCTCTGAAAGTTTATCATAACTTTCATGAATTTAAAACAAATTTCAGATCCGGTCCATTTCCTCACATTTCAGCCTGAAACGGAAAAGCAGCTGATCCATGTCAGCTGCTTTTCCATCTTTCATCCGCTCTTCAGGCAGTTCGCCCGCAAAACGGCAGTCATTGTCCATTGTTAAGAAGATTCTGATAATACGCAATTTTAGAGTCATACTCCGCCATGACATCGTCATAGTCCATGCCTTCTTCCGCCAGGAATTCGGCATAGCTGGACCGGTCTGCAATGAGTTGATTCAGGATTCCCTGAATCTCCTTCTGTTCATCAGTTAAACCCGGAGTAGACGTGTTGGTCTGGGTATTGTTGTCGGCAGGCTCATCGGTCTCATCGGGCAGAGCAGCCTGGGCATCAGCCTGTTCCTGGAAGGTCATTCCAGTGTTCTGCTTCATGATTTCATCAATCTTGGCTTTCTGCTCTTCATCCAGCGCATTGAAGTCGGACAGCTTGTCCTGGATCTGTTTCTGCTCATCAGCAGACAGATCATTCCAGCCGTTCACATAGTCCAGCAGAGTATTGTAGGAAGCGCTGTTCTGAGCCTTCTGCTCTTCTTTCTGCTTCTGCAGAGAATCTCTGAGTTCGGTATAGTCCATGCCGGTCTGCACCTTGAAGTACTCGGAAATGGATTTTTTCTGAGACTCATTCAGCGCATTGTAGTCAGCGTCCAGATCCAGCAGTTCCATCTTTTCGGCATCAGATGCCATCTCATATTCATCAGCATACTGCTGCAGCTTCTTATAGCTGGCTTCCTGTGCCTCAGTCACTGTGTGTGCCGGGTCATAGACCTTAACCTTGTAGACATAGCCGCCAAACATGCACAGAACAAGAGCCACCAGCAGCACAATAATCCAGACGACCTTTTTCTTCATTCTGGGTTTTGGAGCAGGGGCGGGTTCCATTTCTGGTGCCGGTTTGAAGTTGAACAGTTCGGCTTCCGTTTTCTTTCTGGGATCAGAAGGAATCTCACGGGCGGCTTCAGGTTCCTTTTTTCTGGAAGACTGAGCAGCCTGGTTTGCAGGGGCAGATTTCTGAGGAGCTGCCTTCTTTTCGGATCCCTCTGCAGGTTTATGGTCCTTCTTCTGGGCAGAAGACTTCTGGCTTTTATGTTTCTTTCTGGCTGCCTTGTCGTGTCTTCTGGACTCTTCCCGGGTTTCAGTTTTCTCGAAATACTCGGACTTGTCCTTCTGGGCAGAGACCGTTTCCGGTTTGGCATCATAGAGGGCAGTCAGAGTCGTAGTCTGCGCATCTTTTCGTTCCTGAATGATGCTTTCCGTAGTCAGCACCTCTTCTTCGGGTTCAGGTCCGAAGTTTCTCAGCTGCTGCCATTCGAAGTTTTCTTCTTCTGTTTCAATGGGGAGCTGTCCACGTTCCCGTCTCAGCTGATCGAGAGCATAGGACATGGTGGACTCTGCTTCCTCCAGGGACATTTCCTTGGATGACGCTGCAGGCTTCTTCTGCTCTTTTCCATTGGGATAAAGAGCCATTTCCACTCTCTGATTCAGCAGTGCTTTGGCAAAATCATCGATGTCATCCACGGTATCGGGGCGGATGATCGTCTCTTCTTCGGTAACGGAAATGAGAGAATCGTCTTCAGATGTTCCGGCAGGATTGACCGGATTTTCGTGATTCTGATCTGGTTTTCGATTTGTCATTTTTTTCCTCCCATTTAAAGTATTCTAACAAAAGTTATTACAGGGGCAAAGCTTGCCGGAATCTGTCCATCATCTCAGACGTGAAATGATGGTACAAGGTTCTGTTCCTGACTTTGTTGCATTCAAAAAATCCATATGTTAGTTTAGTAGTAATGCGGGCGTGGTGAAACTGGCAGACACGCTAGACTTAGGATCTAGTGCTTCGGCGTGCAGGTTCGAGTCCTGTCGCCCGCACCATTTCATGAAAATCATTCAATCCCGAAAGGGATTTTTTATTTTATCCGGCTGGCCAGATGATGCATCTGGCCTTTTTGTGATGTCCCATCTGCTATCACGAAGAATTCCGGAATCGGAAAATGTGTTAACAGTGTGTCAGATCCATTTAATTTTTCTATAGATTCTATTTTCTGTAGATGAATCCATTCCGTTTGAGTATGCTTAACGTATAAAAGAAAGAAAGGAAACCCTATGAAAAATTCAACTGTAAAGAACCTGGTTCTCTGTGCCTTTTTCATTGCACTGGGACTCGTCCTTCCCTTTATTACCGCTCAGATTCAGGCTGTAGGACAGATGCTCCTTCCCATGCACATCCCGGCTCTGTTATGCGGGCTGATCTGCGGCCTGGTCACTCCTCTTCTGCGTAATACCCTCTTTGGGATGCCGCCTCTGTATCCCACCGCCATCGCCATGTCCTGTGAACTGGCTGTCTATGGTCTGGTCAGCGGCCTGATTTTCTCCAGAACCAGAAACAGAAATCTTGGATCAATCTATGAAGCCCTGATTCCTGCCATGATCGCCGGCAGAGTCGTCAGCGGTCTGGTGAACTGGGCTCTTCTGGGGGCCACTTACAGCTGGCAGATGTTCGTTGCCGCCAACATCACCAGCGGCATTCCCGGCATCATCGTACAGCTTGTTCTGATCCCTCTGATTGTTGGTGCTCTGTGCAAGACAGGGGCTATGGCCTGGCCTGCAGCCGGAAAGCAGACTTTATGATTAACCAGACGACTCTCAACAGAGCAGCCAGTGAAGTCACCAGAAGAATCCAGACGCTGCAGTGTCTCATTCCCGTTCCCATGATTCTTGTCATTGAAGGCAAAGCCGGATCCGGCAAGACCACCCTGGCTGACGCCATCCACAAAGAACTGGGATGGCCTGTAGTTCATGCGGATGATTTCTTTTTGCAGGCGCACCAGCGTACCCCGGAACGTCTGGCCGAAAGAGGCGGAAATTTCGACAGGGAACGCTTCACCGAAGAAGTTCTGATCCCCTTTGGGCAGAAGACACCCTCTCTGATTCACACCATGGACTGCTCGACCATGACCCTGAAGGAAAAGCAGACCATTCCTGCCGGATCTTCCCTCATCATTGAAGGCACCTACTCCATGCATCCTTCTCTGGGAACCTACTGGAACTATGCCGTATTCCTGGACGTGGATGAAGATGTCCAGCTGCAGCGCATTGCATCAAGACCTGACCACAACAAAGTCGAAGACTTTATTGCCAAATGGATTCCGCTGGAAAACTATTACTACAACTCCTGCGGAATTGCCTCCATGAGCAATATCATCTACAAGCTGACAGACTGACAAACATCTTTTCCAAAATGAACATTCTGATCTGGACCGGTGAAGCCGGTCCTTTTTTATCCACAGACCCCTGATATTACCATACGCATAAGGTTCAAAACGGAATTAAAAGCCTGGAAAAGAGATGGATTACACAGTTTCTCCTGATTCTCTCCCTTCAGGTTCGGAAACAGAGAAACTCCTCTCCGTAATGCACTGCTGCTTCTGGAGAGGAATATTCAGGAGATTATGAAATGAGCTTTATAGAAGGACAAAGTCGTACTTCAGGCAAAAAGAAAAGCTCCCAACCTTCTGGTCAGGAGCGTTCTATCCGGCTTTGTCCTATTTTTGCCTTGCCGCTATCTTCGGCGTTAGAGAGCTTAACTTCTGGGTTAAGTTACGCCATGATTTTGAGTGTCCTGTACATACCATACGTTTCTTTTATGCTTTATATATCGGGGCCGGATATCATTTGAGTTCCATACGGCTGGCATACGTTTGTCCAAAAAGCGCTCCAATTTGCGCTCCAACTTTTATTTTGCCTGTTCCAGGCATCGGTATAATACTTCATTTCTGGACCGATACGGCGATCCGGGAGAGGAGCAGTGGATTTGAAACTGGAAACTGGAGCTTTCCTGAAGATGGCGAAATTCCCCGTCTATAAAGGATAAATCCGAAGTTCCAGCAAAAAGAAAAGCTCCCAACCATATGGTCAGGAGCATTCTATCCGGCTTTGTCCTATTTTTG
>Belle_p2__coassemble_1623_pt1 | contig 24145 bp, 16 predicted proteins | sample Belle_p2__metabat2_low_PE_004 | metagenome-assembled genome bin Belle_p2 | reverse complement strand
AAGTTCCCTCTTCATTTTGTATCCGCTTCCCTGTAAAATGCAGGATTCGCCAGGATGACCCGTCTGGCTTTCCTTTTCGCCTGCCCTCTTCTTCAGACTGATCTCTGTTCCTGCTGGTTGCTTCCAGAACAGTGCAGAAGAGGCAGGACAGGTTCGTCCATGATTTCACATATTCTTTCCATTCTTTTCCTGATTTCGAAAATGAACTATTTTTCGTTCTTTTCGGCTTTTATATTTTTCCTGTTCTTTTGTGTAACTCACATGTGTAACCGTTTACCTGTTTTCCTGATTGTGCCTTCTGTTCCATCAGGCGAGCCGGAGATTTCTCCCATTTTCTTTCCGTAAAGCCTCTTTCCCGTTCTGAAACCCCTTCAGGGAAAAGGCACCCTGTTCTTCCCTTCTTCTCCTTTGTCCTGCACATGCTAAGATGAATGAAAAACCGGCTTCTGCCTGACAGAAAGCCGTTAGGGAAATCACTTCTGATTTCCAGGGAGCAAGTAAGATTTATGAGCAAGAACAAACCAACCGGAAAGAAATCGGATACCGGACTCTGGATTCTGGCAGCCGTCTGCTTTCTGATTTTTATTGGGGGACTGAGCATGTACCTCACCAGCCGGTCCAATCCTGATGACACCGCAGATGTGAAAGCCAGATCGGTCACCCTGACCGATGTAGGCTTCGACACTCCGGTCACCTTCCAGGCCACCAGCACGGAAGAGGAATACACCCGGTATCTGAACACCGTAATTGAAGTCTTTACCACCTACAACGAACTCTTCGACCAGTACAACAGCTATGAAGGTGTCAACAACATTCACACCCTCAACGAACTGGCCGCCAAAGAAAAAGTGGAAGTGGATCCCCTCATTATTGAATGCATCGAAGAAAGCATGAAAGCTGCTGCCGTCAATCCCAAATTTGATATCAGCGAAGGCCATCTGCTGTCTCTGTGGCATGACATCCGGGAATCTTCCTCCCCTGCCCTGCCTTCTGAAGAAGATCTGGAAAAAGCCAGAGAACACACCGGCATGGAAGGCATCATCGTGGATGGAAACACCATCTCCTTTGCCGATGACACCATTTCTCTGGATCTGGGCGCTATCGCCAAGGGCTTCACTGCCCAGAAGTGTAAGGAGCGTCTGGAAGAGGAAGGCATGAAATCCGGCTTCATCAACGCCGGGGGCAACGTGGTTCTCATCGGCACCAAGACCGATGGCAAACCCTGGAACATCGGCATCACCAAACCCGATATGTCCGATTCCCTGGTGCAGTACATCACCGACACGCCGACCTGTCTGGTCACTTCCGGTGACTATCAGAGATATGTGGAAATCGACGGAAAACGCTACGCCCACATCATCGATCCGGACACCGGTTATCCTGCTGAATTCGTCCGCAGCGTAACCGTGATCAACGAAGACTCTTCCTGGGCTGATGCCATGAGCACCGCCTTCTACTGCATGAGCGTGGAGGACGGCCTCAAAACCGCGAAGGAACAGAAGCTCAGTGTGATCTGGTTCACCGATGCCGGATCTGTCGATCTGGAACCCGACTTCACCACCCAGGGATTTGACGTCTACATGACTGAGGATCTGAAAGATTCCGTTCACCCCACTGTGGAAGACTAGTTTCCAACCATTCATTCATCCTTTTGAGCAGGCCAAAGAGCCTGCTTTTTTCTGATACGGTCAATCCGGCTTTCTGATGAAATAAACTCCATCAAACTCTGCAGAAGAAGAAGGCTGAAATGACAGGAAAAATGTGAAATCTTTCATCGTGATGTTTTTCCTACATTCTGCTTAATTTTCTTCCAAAACCTGCTAATAGCGCTTTATAACTGAACTTTTTGGTTGATCTGCTGATAGAATAAAGACAGAAATACCTTTATTAAATATAGGAAGGAGATGTATCACCAATGAAGCATTTAAAACCCGTGTCCCTCTCTCTGCTGTCCCTGTCCATGGTTGCCATGGCTGCCTGCACCGCATCGCCTGCCAGCGATACCACCAAGGAAGACGGATCCAAGGACGTCGCTGCCGCTAAGACGCCTGCTGCCACCATTGTTACCCAGAGCACCACTCCTCAGTACGATGTGGTCAAAAGAACCGAAGCTGCTGTCATCGACGGCAGTGCCGATGATGAAGTCTGGAGTACCGTTCAGGATATTTCAGGAACATTCCACTATCCCTGGGAAGATAAGGAAGCGCCTGTGACAGTATTCAAAGCCTACAATGATGGAACCAATCTGTATTTCCTCTTCGATGTCACCGACCCCGATGTTCTGGTGGATGAAGAATGGAAAGACGATGAAAGCACCGTTGACAACGAAGACCGTGCCGAACTGTTCTTCGCCGGCGGTCCTGTAGACAAGCCCGGTGCTGACGGCATGCCCCTGTACTATGGCGTGGAAGTGGATCCGGATGGACGCGTTCATGATTACTCCCTGGAATACTACCGGAAGTTTGACGGCACCTGGAATCTGGAAGGCATGGAAACAGCCGGCCAGACCACCGATGGCGGTTATGTTGTCGAGGGAATGATCCCGCTGAAATCTCTGGAAGATCTTGGCCTGATCAATGATGACAATGTCATGCGCACAGGTGTTTATCGAGCCGAATTCTCCAAGAATCCAGATGGAGACGAGCCCATCATGGAATGGATTTCCTGGGTCAATCCCAAAACGGAAGCTCCCGACTATCATGTGGATTCCTCTTTTGGTGAATTCCGCATTCTTGAAAACTGATTTCTACACTCAACCAGCATCATCCTCCGGGGTGGTGCTTTTTTGATCTTCTGCCCCAAAAGCAGAAAAGGATACTGCGCCGGAAAACGGCGGACAGTATCCTTTGAGTTTTTGATGGATATGGTATGAACTGTTCTATTCAGAGAAGTATTTTTCCTTGATCAGATCAACAGGCATGTCCTGACCAGTCCAGAGCTTGAAGGAAGCAGCTCCCTGATACAGCAGCATATACAGACCGTTGGCTGTCTGGCAGCCGGCTTCTCTGGCTGCCTGGAGCAGTCTGGTTTCTCTGGGGTTGTAGATCACGTCAAAGACAAAGAGATCAGGACGCAGAACACCGAGATCCGGCAGCGGACAGCTGTCTTCATGGGGTGCCATGCCAACGGATGTGCCGTTGACCAGAATCTGGCTGTTGGCAATGGAGTCTTCCAGAGCCTGCAGATCGGCAAAATCATGAACGGTAACTTTGCAGTCGGTTTCTTCGTTGAGCTGGCGGGCGATTTCTTCCGCTCTGGGATAGAAGGCATCCCGGATGTTGAAGACGTTGATGGATTTAACACCATCCAGGGCTGCCTGCACCAGAATGGCTGTGGCGGCTCCCCCTGCGCCTAACAGGGTCATGTTCCTGCCCACCGGATCAAAGCCGGCTTCCTGGCAGGCTTTCATGAAGCCGATGCCGTCTGTGGTATAGGCAGTCAGAACGCCGCCATCGTTGACGATGGTGTTGCAGCTGCCGCTGATTTCACTGGCTTTGGAGACTCTGTCTGCCAGCCTGCACATGATGTTCTTGCCAGGCATGGTGATGTTCCAGCCGCGCACGCCCAAAGTGCGGAAGCCTTCGACGGCTTCAGGCATTTTGTCTTCGGGAACATCAAAAGCCAGATAGGTGTAATCCAGGTCCAGCGCATTGCATGCTTCATTGTGCATGGCTGGAGAAATGCTGTGGGCTACAGGAGAGCCAAGCAGTGCCAGCAGTCCTGTATGACCGGTAATGTGATTGGACATAGGTTTCTTCTTTCCAGGCGCGTTGCGCCGGATCAGTCAGGCTGATCCAAAATCGAATCATTCGAATGGTTCGTTCTCTTCCCTGTTCTTTCAGAAGAAAGAGAGAAAACAGTGTATTTGTTTTTCAAGGCTTCAGGCTTTGGCGGCTTCGGCTGTCTGCTCGGGTTCCTTTTCCGTCACTTTGGAAATGATCTCTTCGCAGATTTCAAAAGCGGTCTTGCCATCGGTGTTAACCACATAGTCAGCTGCGGCTTCATAGAACGGCCTGCGCTTTTCCATGAGTTCGGAGATGTACTCCACGGTTTTGTTGTTTTCCAGCAGAGGTCTGTCGTGGTTGCCTTCCACGCGCTTGAGGATGGTATCGGGGGTGGCGGTGAGCAGGACAATCTTGCCGCTCTTTTTCATTTCATCCACATTGACCTGGCGCATGGCCACGCCGCCGCCGCAGGAAATGATCTGGTTTTTCTTGTGCTCGCATTCCCGCAGCAGGTTGGTTTCTTCATTGCGGAAGTATTCTTCTCCGTGCAGTTCAAAGATTTCAGAGACGCTCATGCCGTTTCGTTCGGCGATGATTTCATCCATTTCCACCACTTCCATGGCGAAGGTATTCTGCAGGGCTCTGGAAACGGTGCTCTTGCCCACGCCCATGAAGCCCACCAGGAAGATGTTGCAGTTGAAGAGTTCATGAGACTGAATTCTCTTGGAGGAATACAGGATGGAGTCGAAAACCCGCATGACGGATTTTTTGTATTTGTAGTCGTCCAGCTTTCTGGCGATGCGGTCCTTCTTGCGGATTTCCTCATCGGGCTGAACGATGTCAATGTTGTTTTCCTGTTTGTAGTTTGTCAGCTCCTGAATGATCTGAAACCGCATGCGCAGGGCATCGGCGATGATTTCATCACACATCTCCAGATCGTTACGAAGCTTATTCAGCTGTTCTGCCATAGTTATTCATTCCATTTCTGTTCTTTTCGTACGGTTTCTATACTACCTGAAACCGCAGGGGATCACACAGAAATTTGAAATGATTTCATTCCTGTTTTCATTTTCGAAAATCTTTTCATTCGATAAAGGGGTTACACGGAAAAAAGGTTTTCCAGTCCGAACTCTGAAAAACCTTTTTCCGTGTATAAAAGGAGGCGTCAGCAGGACTAGATGCCCAGCTGTTCTTTCATATAGGCGACGTCAGTGGATTTACCGGTATACAGTTCGATGGCGATCAGAGCCTGGAACAGCATCATGGACAGGCCGTTGTAGACCTTTTCCACGCCGGCGTCTCTGGCCTGCTTCATCATGACGGTTTCTCTGGGTGCATAGACGGTGTCCGTGACGATGAGATCCTTCTTGAAGAAGCTGCCATCAGGAATGTTGGAGAGATCTTCCAGGGGATGCATGCCCACACCGGTAGCATCACAGAAGATATCGGCAGCATGCATTTTTTCCTTGAGCAGATCCTTGTCAGCCAGATCATGCATTCTGGCTTTGCAGTCTGTGTTCTTGTTGATGATTTCGCAGATTTCTTCTCCGCGTTCGTAGAATTTGTCCTTGATGTTGAAGATATCGATTTCGCCCAGGCCATCCAGAGCACCGCGTACGGCGATGGCTGTTGCAGCACCACCGGTGCCGATGAGAACCATCTTCATGCCTCTGAAGTCGATGCCTTCTTCCTTGATGCCCTGCCAGTAGCCCATGCCATCGGTGTTGTAGCCTTTCAGATAGCCGGTAACATTGCCGTTTTCATCGCGGGTGTTGACAACGGTGTTGATGGCGCCGCACAGTCTTGCCGCATCATCTACTTCATCCAGATACTGGTGAACAACGGTTTTGTTGGGCATGGAGATGTTGCTGCCCAGCATTTTCAGAGCGCGGATGCTTTCCACAGCAGCTTCCAGGGAATCGTTGTCTACTTCGAAAGCCAGCTGAATGACGTCATCGCCATTTTTGTCATAAGCCAGGTTGTGGGTGGTGGGAGACTGGGTATGACGGATGGGATAGGCCATGAGGCCTACGAGTTCGGTGTGTCCTGTAATATTTGGCATTTGATTTTCCTCTTTTCATTCAATCTGAATCCGGTCTGTCTGTCTGCCTTTATTCTGTCCGCAAGTCAGACGGGCAGACCGGTCTTCAGCAGGTCAGGTTCTCTGCTCTGGCAGAGAGTTTCACAGTATGTGAACAGTCCTCGGACTGTTTTTCTTTGATTGTTGATTCTTGATTTGTGATGGAACTGAGGGATCCGGTCTTTTTCCGGTGGCTGCCCCAGTTTGATCGTTATCAGATTTAGATCTGGATGGAAGAGAGATCCAGGTAGCCTTTGTCCTCCAGTACGTTGAGGATAGCGCGGCCTTCCATGGTGCCTTCCATGATGCGGCGGGCACGGACGGAGTCACCGATGTTGTAGATGGTGGTATCGGTGTCCTGGAAAGCCTGTGTCAGCTCATCCAGCAGAGGGTTATTGGAACGCATGCCCAGGCAGTTGAAGCCCAGATCGAATTCCAGATCGGTGATGGTGCCATCGGGCAGCTTGACGGTGAAGGCATTTTCCTTCACTTCCTGCAGAGCGGTATGGGTCAGTTCCTTCATGCCATAGCGGTCATGGGTTTCTCTCAAGGAGCACTTGGTGATGGGATCTGCCAGCATGCCGATCTGGGGCAGCATATCCACGATGGTGCATTTAGCTCCTCTGGGTGCGAAGTATTCCACCACATCCAGGCCGACGGAGCCGCCGCCTACGACAACCACGTTTTTGCCTCTGCAGAAGTCTTCGGGATAAGCGCCGTTGTTGTAGTTGTTGATCATGTCAAAGATGGTGCTGACGTTGCCGGCAGCCAGGTTTTCTTTCAGTCCCTTGATGGGAGGCACCAGGGGTGCAGAACCGGTGGCATTGACCACCACATCAGGATGGAACTGTTTCACCAGCTCTACCGTGGCTTCGGTGTTTTTGAAGATATAGAGGTTTTTGAGTCTGGATGCCCGGTTTTCAAGATATTTCGGGAAATCCTTCATGCGGTTCTTACTGGGGAGGTCGGAAATAAAGGAGGACAGACCGCCCAGGTGATCGCTCTTTTCAATGAGGAAGACGTTACATCCCACTTCTGCAGCGGTGCAGGCAGCTTCCAGGCCGGCGGTTCCGGCGCCTACAACGACTACATTGACGGGCTGGTTGACTTTCAGCTTCTTGTAGATATCGCCTTCAGGTACGGCAGGATTGACAGTGCAGCGAATGGGGCGGTTGACACCGATGCGGTTGCCGGCACAGCCCACGTTGCAGGAAATGCATTTGCGCAGCATGTCTTCTTCGCCTTCGGCGACTTTCTTGACCCAGTTGGGTTCGGCAATCAGGCCGCGGCCCATGCCGATGATGTCCACGTCACCGCTTTCCAGCACTTTTTCCACCACTTCGGGATCGCGGTAGTTGCCGGCGTTCATGACGGGTTTGCCAAATTTGTCCTTGACGGCTCTGGCCATGTAGCTTCTCCAGCCATCAGGCAGGAAGTTGGAGTCGATCTGATACTGCAGGCTGGGATTCAGGCCGCAGGAAACATCGTAGAGATCAACGAATTCATCCAGATACTCCAGGTATTCCAGGGTGTCTTCCAGGATGTTGCCGCCTTCGACACGTTCTTCAGCAGAGATGCGCAGAATGATGGGGAACCAGGGTCCCACCTGTCTTCTGACTTCTTCGAGCACCATGCGGGGGAAGCGCAGACGGTTTTCAACGGAGCCACCGAATTCGTCAGTTCTCTTGTTGTAGTACGGAGAGATGAACTGGCTCATGAGGTAGGAATGTCCGCAATGGATTTCCACCGCATCAAAGCCGATGTCCTGGGCGCGCTTGGCTGCTTCGCCATATTTCTTGACGGTGTGCAGGATTTCGTCTCTGGTCATGGGACGGGGAATCTCACCGCCGGCCTTGGTGGGGATATTGGAGCTGGAGACGGTTTCCATACCGGTGCGGCTGCTGGAAGCGGAAGCACCGGCGTGGTTGATCTGGATGGCGACGGTGGCACCGCTCTTGTGGAGGGTTTCTACCAGCTGATAGAAGCGGGGCATGAAGCTGTCATGATCGATGCGGATCTGGCTGGTTCCGTTGCTGCCGACAGGGTATTCCACGTTGGCGTTTTCCAGAATGATCAGGCCGACGCAGCCCTTGGCACGCAGGTTGTAGTAGTTCATGTGCCTGGGGCTCATTTCGCCGCTGGTCTCACCATAGTTGGTTCCCATGGGGGTCATGGCGATGCGGTTTTTGATGGTAGTTCGTTTGATGGTGATAGGTTCGAAAATCTTCGGATAATCTGCTTTCATGTTCTTTCTCCCTTTTTGGATGGGCTGGGATGACCTCTGTTTGTGACACTGAAAGCTTACCTGAGTGAAAAAGAAATGAATAATACCAGTTTCGCCGATAATTGATAGCCTGAATGAATCGATTGAATTTTGATGTTCTTCTAGCTGCCGGCCTTCATGAATTCAATAAACCGTTCGGAAGCCGGCAGCAGGGGACGCTTTTTCGACCAGATCATATAGATGGTGTGAATCTTGTCCAGATCCCGGATCCGGTACTTGTACAGGTGTTCCATACCCTCAAACAGGTCCACATCGGGAACCATCGCCAGACCCAGTCCTTTCGCCACCAGGCTGGAAATGGAATATTCATCCGGACAGCTGACCTTCATCTGGGGTTCTATATGGCGTTCGCGAAACAGATTTCTGGAATAGCGGCCCATCCAGCAGTCCGGGTCGTAGCCGATCAGGGGAGCGCCGTCCAGAACCTTCAGATAAACCTGGCTCTGGGCATCCGCTTCCAGGGGTCTGCTGGAGACGATGACGATTTCCTGGCGGATCACCGGAAAGAATTCCAGATCATCCCCCGCAAAGGAACCGCCAAAGGCAATGTCCAGCTTGCCCTTGCGGACCTGGTCCACCAGCTGGTGGGTGTTGTCCTGGATGAAAGAGAAGCTCACGTTTCTGTTTTCGGGCTGGTCCAGAAAGGAGCCGACCTTTTCAGGAATGTAGTGATAAGCCAGCGGGAAGACAAATCCGATATCGATGCGTCCGCCGCCTCCGGCCAGTTCTTCCATCTTGGTTGTGGCGTGATCGCAGCGAAACAGAATGTCGTTGCAGTAGTCCAGAAAGATCTGGCCCGCTTTGGTCAGAACGACCCCTCTTCCCTTCTTCTGAAACAGAGTCACGCCCAGCTCTTCTTCCAGCTGGCTGATGGAGCGGCTTAAGGAGGGCTGGCTGACGTGCAGTTCTTCGGCCGCAATATGATAGTTTTCATGGGTTGCTGTTTTCTGGAAATACAAAAGCTGATTCAGAGTCATCGGATTTTCCCCTTTCCTGTCGTTTTCTTCTGTTTTCTGTCTCTGAAGACTGGCCGTCTGCCTGGTTTTGCTCTTTGTTCTCCAGAAACGGCTTCACAGAGCACTGAAACGTTTGAATGATAGAAAAATTCTATCAGTTAAGCGCATAGATTGGTATTAGACATCGAATTGTGAACTGATTATCATGATTACAGTTTCACGAATGAACGAGGCAAGGATCCTGCATCTCTGTTTGTGACAGAACCGAGAACAAAAGAAAGGACCTCATATGAACAAAAAATACCTGCCCAGTGCAGTTGTCATGTACCTCAACTATTTCATTCACGGCATTGGCTGTTCCGTCCTGGGACAGGCCGTCATCAAAAACGTCCTGGCTGCTGCCTGGGGTGTGGAAGCCATGTCCATCACGGCGATTTCCGCTGCCCTGGGTCTGGGTCGTCTGGTCGCCCTGCCCTTTGCCGGACCGCTTTCCGATAAGCTGGGCCGCCGCATTTCCATCGCCATCGGCTCCGCTTCCTATGCGATCTACATGATCGGCCTGGCTCTGGCCTTCAACGCCGGAACCCACGGTGGTTACAACATCGCCTACGTCTGCGCCATCATCGGCGGTATTGCCAACTCCTTCCTGGATACCGGCATCTATCCCGGTGTGGCTGAAGTCTTCAAGAACAATCCTTCCGTAGCCACCATGGGCATCAAGTTCTTCATCGCCATTTCCCAGATGATGCTGCCCTTCGTTCTGGGTATGACCGTTTCCACCACAGCCGGCGGCCTGATCAGCTACAACCACCTGTTCTACCTCTGCGGTATTTCCTATCTCGTCCTCATGGTCTGCATCTTCCTGACACCCATGCCCGACAGCGACAACGCCAAGGGTGAAAAGAAGGAAGGCCTCATTTCCAGCCTGAAGCACACTCACTTCTCTCTGGAATCCATCTCCATGATCCTGATCGGCTTTACCTGCTCCGGCACCTTCCAGCTCTGGCTCAACTGTGCCCAGAACTTTGCCACCACTGCAGCCGGATGGGAAAATCCCTCCATCATGCAGACCTGGTATTCTGCCGGAACTCTGATTGCTCTGGTTGTCACTTCTCTGCTGACCAAAAAGGTCAAGGACGTGCGCTTCATTCTGGTTTACCCTGCCATCTGCCTGGTAACCCTGATTGTGGCTCTGCTGTTCCCTTCCCAGGCCGTCATGATTGCTGCATCCTTCATCATCGGCTGGGCCGGTGCCGGCGGACTGCTGCAGATCGTCACTTCCGTGTGCAACATGCTGTTCCCCAGAATCAAGGGAACCGTAACCGCTCTGGTCATGATCGCTTCTTCTCTTTGCAACTACACCATCCTGTCTGCCGCTTCCGGCATGACTCCTTCCGGTGTCATGATCATGAACATCGTCCTGACAGCCATCGGCGTGGCTCTGGGTCTGTTTGTCAACGTGCGCTATGCTGCCATGATCAGACAGGCAGAACAGGCCTGATCACCTGTTGATCAGACCATCCTGAAACTGAACTTTCTTTTGGATGGCGCAAAGCCATCCGGGATTTCTTCTCAAAACTGAACTGAATTGAACTGGAGAGTAAATGAATATGAACACAGTAAAAGTAAGAAACATCGAAATCGGGGCTGGAAAGCCGAAAATCATCGTCCCCATCGTTGGGGTCACCCATGAAAACATCGTGGACGAAGCCAAAGCCATTGCCGAACTGGGCACTGATGTTGTGGAATGGCGCGTCGACTGGTTTGAAAACGTCTTTGATTTCCCCGCTGTAGAAGCTGTCCTCAAAGACCTGCGTGAGATCCTGGGCGATACGCCCATTCTCATGACCTTCCGCACTTCCAAGGAAGGCGGCGAAAAGGCCATCGATGATGAAGCCTATGCTGCTCTCAATCTGAATGCCGCAAAAACCGGTCTGGTAGACATGGTGGATGTGGAAGTCTTCACCGGTGATGACGTGGTTCGCCAGATCATTGACGGCGCTCACGAATACGGTGTGAAAGTTGTCGCTTCCAACCACGACTTTGACAAGACACCTGCCAAGTCCGACATCATCTACCGTCTGCGTAAGATGCAGGATCTGGGCGCGGACATTCCCAAGATTGCCGTGATGCCTCAGAACAGAAAGGATGTTCTGACTCTTCTGGAAGCCACCGAAGAAATGAGCACCAGCTATGCCGATCGTCCCATCATTACCATGTCCATGGCCGGCACCGGAGTCATCAGCCGTCTGGCTGGCGAAGCCTTCGGTTCTTCCATGACCTTCGGGGCAGCCAGAAAGGCTTCTGCTCCCGGACAGATGAACGTCAGTGAACTGAAAACCGTCCTGGATGCGCTGCATCAGGCTATGTAGCCGGCACCCGCATCAAAACTCCTGACCACTTTTGCCAGGTCTGTCTGTTGACTGTTTCAATGGCCAGATCTGGCTTTTCCTTATATAATTTTTGTCAAGTAATACGATTTACAGTTGAAAGAAAGGGGTTTTATCGATGAAAAAAGTACTGTCATGGCTGGACAGGTATCTAGAAGAATCCATTCTGGTTGCCTTTCTGGTCGCCATGACGCTCATCATGGGTATTCAGGTGTTCTGCCGCTATGTACTGGGAACTTCCCTTTCCTGGTCGGAAGAGCTCACCCGGTATCTCTTTATCTGGTGCGGTTTTCTCAGCGTCAGCTACTGTTCCAAAATGTGTATTTCCATCAAGATCGAACAGTTCGTCGCCATGCTGCCAAGGCGCAGAAAAGCCCTGCTCAAGGTGATCAACCACACCATCGAACTGGTTTTCTTTGTATACATGATTCCCTTTGCCTGGTCCTACATGATGTCCGCTTTTGAACAGGGGCAGGTTTCCCCGGCTCTGGGACTGCCCATGGGCTACGTTCAGGCTGCGCCCTTTGTCTCCTTCGTGCTGGTCTCCATCCGGATTCTTCAGCGCTGGATCATTGAATTCAAAATTGCCACCGGGCAGAAAGTCTATGATCCGGTTCATCCGGAAAACAACACGCCGGAATCCTTCATTGAAGCCACCACACCGGTGGAAGAAACGGAAAGTGACTCTTCCGGGAAAGGAGCCAAAGCATGACTGTTCTGATTCTCTTTCTGATCTTCATCGTGCTGCTGATCATTGCCATCCCGGTGTCCATTTCCCTTGGCATTTCTTCCGTACTGCCTTCCATTCTGGATCCTTCCTTTACAGTGGGAGCCAAGTACGTGATCCGCTCCATGTTTGGCGGACTGGATTCCTTCCCGCTGCTGGCGGTGCCCATGTTTGTACTCTCCGGCATCATCATGGCCAAGGGAGGCATCTCCAAAAGACTGTTCAATGTCTTTGCCTATTTTCTGGGCAATCTGAAAGCCGGCATGCCCTGTGCCGTCATCGTCACCTGCCTGTTCTATGGAGCCATTTCCGGATCCGGTCCGGCTACGGTAGCTGCGGTGGGTTCCATGACCATTCCGGTGTTAACTTCCCTGGGATATGATCTGGTCTTTGCCGCCTCCATTGTGGCGGTCGCCGGCGGACTGGGCGTCATTATTCCACCCAGTATTCCGTTCATTATGTATGGCATGGCTTCCGGTGCTTCTGTCAGCGACCTGTTTCTGGCCGGCATTATCCCGGGTCTCATGATCGCCCTGCTTCTCATGGTCTATGCCTTCTACTACTGCACGAAGCATGGCGAAGACAAGGCGCTGATCCAGAAGGAAGTGGGTGCTCTGCATGAAAAAGGACTGCTCAATGTTCTCAAAGAAAGCTTCTTTGCCCTGTTAAGCCCCGTCATCATTCTGGGCTGCATTTATACAGGGGTGGCTTCTCCTACGGAAGCAGCGGTCATTTCCGTGTTCTACGCTCTGTTTGTGAGCATGGCCATCTACCGCACCATTCAGTTCCGGGAACTCTGGGGCATTCTCACCGAAGCGCTGCGGACTTTTGCGCCTATCCTGTTTATTCTGGCTGCATCCACCGCTTTCTCCAGAATTCTCACCCTGCTCAATGTGCCCCAGATTGTCAGCGACTTTATCATCAACACCTTCCATTCCAAGGTGTCCATTCTGCTGGTGATCAACCTCTTCCTGCTCATTGTGGGCATGGTGATGGATACCACACCGGCCATCCTGATTGTGACGCCCATTCTGCTGCCCATTATTCAGGCCATCGGCATGGATCCCATTCAGTTTGGTGTCATCATGGTCGTCAATCTGGCCATCGGCTTTGTCACGCCGCCCATCGGGCTCAACCTCTTTGTGGCCAGCTCCCTGACGGATATTTCCATCACGAAGCTCTCTAGACATGCCATGCCCATGATCGGCCTGTTCCTGATTGCTCTGCTGCTGATCACCTTTATCCCGGCCATTTCCCTGTGCCTGGTCTAGAAAGGAGAAGAACGATGAAATTCACAAAAACACTTTCTCTTGTTCTGTGCGCTTCCCTCTTCTCTTTTCTGCTTGGCGGATGCAGTTCTTCCGGTTCCAAAACCCAGACCTTTGCCTGGCCTCTGGGCACGGCTTCTCCGGAAGATACAGTGACCCAGATCTTTGCCGAGAAGTTTGCCGAAGAAACAGAACGATTGAGCAACGGCACCATGAAGATCAAAGTCTATCCCAACTCCACTCTGGGCGGAGACCGGGACCTGTTAGAATCCTGCAAGGATGGGGACATTCCCTTTGTGGTTCAGAACACCGCACCGCAGGTCACCTTCATGAAAGATCTGGCCATCTTCGATCTGCCCGCTGTCTTTGACTCCATTGAAGAAGTGCGGGAAAAAGTGGATGATCCTCTCTTCTCTTCTCTGGTCCAGGACGTATATCTGGATGCCGGATACCGGCTGCTGGGAACGGCGGATCAGGGCTTTCGCGTCATGTCCACCAACCGGGAAATCAGCAGCATTTCGGATTTCCAGTCTCAGAAAATCCGGACCATGGAAAACCCGTATCATCTCTCGTTCTGGAAAGAGCTGAATGCTTCTCCCACTCCCATGAGCTTTTCGGAAGTCTACATTGGTCTGCAGCAGCACACCATTGATGCCCAGGAAAACCCCTACGAGGTCATCGTCTCCAACAGACTGTACGAACAGCAGAAGTATGTGGTGGAAACCAATCATCTTCCCCACCTCATCACCCTCATCATCAGTGAGGACTTCTATCAGGATCTGAGCCCGGAACAGCAGGCTGTTCTGAATGAAGCAGCCTCCATTGCTTCTGCCTATGCCAGAGAGCAGTCAGATCTGCGCATTGACGAAAAAAGAGAAGTCATCAAAGATAGCGGGGCTTCCATTGTGACTCTGGATGAGGAGACCAGAGAAGCCATCCGCCAGGCCAGTGAACCTGTTTACGAACAGATTCGGGAAGCTGTTTCTCCCGAACTCTACGAGGCCTATACCTCCTGAATCCATCATTACAATTGACACCGACCCGTCTGCCTGTGCAGACGGGTTTTCTGTTTCGTCAGTTGTCCGTATTTCATCGAAACCCATCTCTCCTGCCTGAATTTGTACTGTTACGATACATTTACATCCTCGATCCGGTCTGCCTGTTCCGTTCTGAATGAGCAGACCGCGCCCAGGATAAGGAGATTCGAACATGAAACAATGTCCCAACTGCCATACAACCTGCTCCGATCAGGAGAAGTTCTGTCCGGCCTGCGGCACTATGCTGAACAGCTCAAATCAGCAGACCTATGCAGGCTCTTCCTTCCAGGGAATGCCCGGAAGCAAAACAGCAGGTAAGAAGAAAAAGAAGAAAGCCCTGGTCATCACTCTCTGCACCCTGCTGGTGCTGGGTGCAGCCGGCGGCACCGGATGGTTTGTCTATAACAAGATGCAGCAGGATAAGGCCAGTGAACTGGCTGACCGCTATGCTGAAAATATCGAAGCCGGTGAACGCTATCTGCTGGACCAGGACTATCAGAGAGCGGAAACCAGTTATCTGGAAGCCAAGTCCATTGAACCTAAAAAACCGGAGCCTTATGTAGGACTCTACGAAGTGTACACAGCCCAGAAACAGGAAACAAAACAGAATCAGATTGTCCAGGAAGCCAGTGAACAGCTGGCCAGTGAGGACTACTCATTCTTTGAACAGAAGAAGGAAGAAATTGATGAAAAGTACGCGCCGGTTCTCGACAGTTTCGAGACGGTCCGTGAAACCGGTGCACTGGATTCCATTCCCATCCGCATTAACAACGAAGTCTGGGTGATCCAGCAGAACGGAAAATACAGCTTCATGAATGATCAGGGAGAAATCGTCAGCGAGTCTGCCAGCGACTTTCTCAAGATCGCTTCCCAGGATGGTTCCACCGTCCACGCCTGCCTGGGTGAGAACCGGGATGACTATGACGTCAGCACCGGCAACCAGTGGCCAAACAGTACAAACGAGGTCAGCCAGTGCGGGGGCATGGGCGGCACCGGCCCGGTCATGGAACTGGAACTCACAGAACAGTACAAACCGCGGATTACGGATGCTTCCATGGAAAGCTACGACACCTTTAAGATGGTCGGTCTGAATTCCTCTGGTCCCAATGCCGGCAAATACAGAGATCCCATGGATGAAATCCCCGATGAACCTGTCTGTCTGGTCAAAGAAGGAGGGGAAAATCCGGATCAGTACTGGATCTGGAACCCCATTGCCGACAAGGTGACGGGACCCTACTCGTCAAAGAACCGGGATTCTCTGGCACCCAGCCTGCTTGGATCCGGCAGTGCCTGGTTTACGCAGTATCTGCTTTCTCTGCCATCCGAAAACAATGAAATGGTCTACATGAGCATCTGCTCTCCCTATGCTTCCACTCATCAGGAGGAGACCACACTCTGGTCTGCAGATGGAAAATCCAGTCTGGCCGATCTTACGAATGTCACGAATACTCAGGTCATCGATATGGATGCTCTCTCTTTTGAAATGAATGGCCGATCCTGGCTGCTGGATGGTAATCTGAATCCTCTTGCGACAGGTGAATTTGAAGAGATTTCCGGTCCCATCAACAACCGGGTTCTGGTCAAAACCAATGGCACCTGGAAACTGGCAGATCTGGTCCCCAACGACAAAACGAAAGAAGACAAGCAGGCTCTGTCTCAGAAGAAGACCACTCAGACTGAAAAGAAAGATGTCAGCTATGCCGTCAAGGACCATCCGGGTTATACAGATCCCTTCTGATGCTCTGTCAGACTGAATCCGCCAGTCGTTCAGACAGGTCCGCATCATAAAACCGAATCAGATTCAAGGAGGCGTTCGCAGGACGTCTCCTTTCGTATTTTCGGAATTCCGTTTTCAGAGCAGCACACCTGATCAGGATGCCGGATGATGCCTGTTTTTATCTATCCACACATCAGTCTCATCGTTTATTAAATTTTAAGAAATGTATTTAAATTTCCCCTGTTTTGTAAAGTAACCTGAAATTACAGGATGACCGTGTTAATGACGGCTAAAACGGATCCCCCCGACTGTCCGATCACGGATCAGAAACACCAGGCTGGGCCGTCCGGTCGATGCTTTTTCAATTTCCAACAAAAGATCAGGAGAAATACAAGATGAAAAAATCAATCATTACATACCTTGCTTCTTCCCTTCTGCTGTCCGCCTGCTCTGCAGCCGGACAGCCAAACCAGCCAGTCAAAAAAAGCCGCAATACTCTTCAGGGATATCTGGAGGAGCGCAACCAGTTCGATGTAGACCTGTCTCTCAATTCAGGTTCTGCGATCGACATGATCTACAAGGATGAGACCAATGAAGAAGTCCGGGAGAAGGCAGACTGCATCGTCTATGCAGAAGTCAATTATGTGAGTTACTTCATGGATGACTTGCCATATTCCATCGTGGAATTGAATGTTCTGAACTCTCTTGGACCGAATGAAGCTCCACAGACGCTCTATCTTGCGACTGATCAGTGCATTCTTCCTGCAAGGGAAGCCACAGCGGATCCGGAAGAAGCAGCCAGAGCAGCAGAAGCCCATGAAAAGGATCCCGAAAACAACTGGTTTCCTGATGAAGACGAATTCTTCATTCAGATCATGCCGAACGACCGATTCTACACTATTGGTGACAGGTACGTTCTTCTTCTGAAAGAAAAAAAGTCCGAATCCGATGATGAACAAATTCTCTATAATACCGTCAGCGGAACCTATGGATCATTTCTTGAAGTAGCTGACGACCAGTTTGTCAACGTTGGAAGAATCTCTTCCAGCACCCAGACGATGTCACTCAAGGTGCAGGAAATCCCTGCATCAGCCATCAGCGTATATGCGGAATTTGTCACGCTGGAAGACTTTGCCGAGTTTGCCCAGGGAGGTGAACTTCCTGCATCCATCGTCTACGAGGACGTTATCGTCCAAAAGCTCGAGTGATTCGAAACGCCTGTTTTCCCTCCCTTCATATCATCCTCAGATTCTGATCCAAATCGACAGACAAGGCTCAGCTGCTTCCATTTTGATGGTGCAGGCTGAGCTTTTTCTATTGCACAGCCGGTTTCGGTATCACCGGTTCTGTTACGCAGCAAGACATTCCTCTGCAGCAACAAGACAGGCAGTCCATTCATCCGTCTGATCAATGGATCCCCTTTTCGTGATTGATCTCTCTGCCTGCAGAATCAGTCGTTCATCCATTCTGATCCTTTTTTAAAATATAATCGTCTGAATTCTTAACACATTAACCAGAGATTCAGATTAAAGAATGGAGAAACGCTAATGAAACAATGCCCGAACTGCTTCACTTCCTGTTCAGATTCAGAACAGTTCTGTCCTGCATGCGGCACCTGGCTTCAGAATTCAGCTCCTTCTGCTGGATTGAATCCGGGTGGTCCCGGTAACCCTTCTCTGTATGGGAAAAAGAAAAGCCGGAAAAAAATCTGGATCATTGTCCTGTGCACTGTTCTGATCCTCTGCACTGCAGGCGGCACCGGATTCTTTGTCTGGAACAAAATCCAGAATGACAGGATTCAGGAACGGAAAGCCCGTTATGCTGAAAACATTGAGTCCGGTGAACGCTATCTGCTGGATCAGAATTACGAAAGAGCAGAAACAGCCTTCCTGGAGGCGAAAACCATCGAACCCAGAAAACCGGAACCTTATATTGGCCTCTACGAAGTTTACACCGCACAGGAACAGGAAGAAAAACAGACACAGACTGTGAATGAGGCAAAGTCCAGTCTGTCTGCCGAAGATTTCCAGGAATTTGAGAATAAGAAACAGGAAATTGACGAAAAGTACACTCTGCCTGCAGACCGTCTCACAATTCTCAAGGATATTGGTCCCCTGGACACAGTTCCAATCCGTGTAAAAGGAGAAGTCTGGATCATTGAACAGAATGGAAAATTCAGCTTTCTGAATGAAGAAGGGGAAATCGTCAGCGACTCCCCGGCGGATTACCTTCAGTTTATTTTCACAGGATTTGGATATACCGCTGCCTGCCTGGCAGACAATCATGCGGATTCCGGGATGAGCAGCCATAACCAGTGGCCGTACAACGATGGCTCTGTTTCGAACTGTTCCGGATACGGCGGAACAGGACCGATTATGGATATTCAGCTGACGGAAGATGGCGTTCCAAGGATCACAGACGCATCTATAGACTCATACAATTTTTTCAAAGAATCCCTCAGCAGAGACTCCAGGTACGACCTCATCCGCAATCCTATAGATGAAGTACCTGCCGTTCCGGTAGCCGTTACGAAGAAAGGAGAAACGGACACCAGTATTTACTGGATCTGGAATCCAATCGCTGATCAGGTCACCGGTCCTTATACAACCAGCAGCTACAGTTCGCTGGCCATGAAGCTCGTAGGAGATGAAAACGCCACTTTCAGCATTCCCCTTCAAGAAGGAGCCCATGAAAACATCAATGATGCCCATTATATGAAGATCTTCTCGCCTTATGTTTCACAGGAGAACGGAAAAACCACACTCTGGTCATTTGATGGAACAGCTGCTCTTCGCGATCAGGACGAAATCTCTGGAGTGACTGCGATTGATGAAGATGCCATATCCTATCAGAAAAACGGAAGAATCTATCTTCTGGATGGCAGCCTGCAGCCTCTGGTGATCACGGAAGCAGAAGGGATTTCAGGCATGCTGGATGATCGGGTGCTGATCCAGACTGAGGGCACCTGGAAACTGGCATCCGTTTCTGAAGATCCCGATACGAAAGAGGAAAAGGACGAAATCATCCACAACATGCACGTCTTTACCGCTCCGCAGAACAACAGCTATGTCGTTCGTGACAACCCGATTTTTGCGGAAGGTCACTGGGACGATTAACTGAAACTTTCAACGAAACTCCAGACTGCATCGCCCCAGAGTGAACAGGTTACTGTCCTCTGCCCTGAACCTGTTCGTAATCTTCAAAACATCAATGCATTGGCTTTGTGGTTTCCTCCCCGGATCTTTTCTCCGGGGAGGTTTTTTCATGGAAACCTCATTATCGAAACAAGGGCCGAGGGCTGGTTTCTCCTCTGGATCAGGGCAGACAGAAAATCATCTTTTTCTGTGTAGTGCTGAAATTCTATTTTTCGTTTTATCCGGTTTTTCTTCCAGGAATCAGTCAAATTGTAGAATAACGTCCTTATGTCAGCCATTTATTCCGCTTTTACCGACAAACTGCCAGAAGCGGTCACTTTCGTATGATTCCGGCTGATTTTTTACAATATTTCAGAAAGCGATTTCAGCTAAACAGAGAAATAGTTAAAATAATCATAGATTTTTTCGGACGTTTCTTTATTCATCCCCGTGAACCGGAACGGTCCGATCAAACTGGAAAAGGAGAAAAGGAAAAACAAATGAAAAAACAGCTCTTGAAGACAGCTGCCGTAAAAACCTTCACCTTTGCGACAGCTCTGTCGATGGCGTTAGGAACTGTCATTCCAACGACCGTGCTGGCTGCGCAGGATGACATCATTCTTGTTAATGATGACTCCTCCGAGAAACTGCCTCAGCCCGTGTGGTCCTTCGATTTCAACGAAGAAGATACAGATCCTGTCACCGATACCACCGGCACCCTCACTGCTGCCCTCAGTGGCGGGACCACTCATTCTGAAGGCCATTCCGGCAACGGCCTCCACTTTACCGGAGATGGAGGAGCACTGTTCAACCAGCCCGATGGAACCACCACCTGGACCATTTCCATGTGGGTCAAAGGTCAGCCCGGACCCGGATCCAACACCGTTCTGCTTTCCGGCAACGAAGGTGAACTGAAATTTGACCAGTGGAAGAAAACCGGCAAGATGGGAATCTCCAAGCTGAAGGTTTCCGATGTGACCTTCAACTATGCCCCGCCTAAAAACGAATGGTTCCACGTGATTTATGCCTCCAGTGCTTCCGGCACCACTCTGTATGTCAATGGTGAACAGAAGGCCACCACGACTCTGGCCATCAAACGTCCCATGCGCGCTCTGGGCTGCAACCCCGATACCACCGGTTACTTTGTTGGTGAGATCGATGATCTGATGGTATTTGATGAGACTCTGAGTGCTGAACAGGCCGCTGCTCTCTATGAAGGCAAAGCCACCAGTGAAACCACCAAAGAAGATCTCGCTCCCGTTCTGGAAGAAGCTCTGGCTCTGAACTCCGGTGAATACACCCCCGAATCCTGGAGTGAAGTACAGACTGCCATCGATACTGCCCGGGAACTGATGGACATGGAAGAACCCGAGTCCATTCAGCTGCGTCAGGCCATTGCTGCTCTGCAGAAAGCCATGGGCAATCTGGTTCTCAACACCGAAGAAGACCACATCCGCATCGTGACGTTCAATATCGCTGCCAACAAGAATCCTGATCTGAAGACCATCACCAATCAGATGCGTCAGGCTGGTGCTCAGATCTGCGGTATTCAGGAAGTGGATATGAATACCAACCGCACCAAAAAGGACATGCTGGCAGAAATTGCATCCTATGGCACCTTCACCTATACCACCTTCCACAAAACCATCGACTTCCAGGGTGGTGCCTATGGTATCGGCACTGTTTCCTCTCTGGAAATCACCGGCAAACAGGAAGGTGATCTGTTCTCCGAAGGCATCAGCGAGCCCCGCGGCTGGCAGAGAAGCCTTGTTGAAAAAGACGGCCACGTTCTGGCCCTCTACAACATCCATCTTACCCACGAAAAGGAAGACGTCCGCCATAAACAGATGGCTGAACTGCTGGAAATCGTAGGCAATGACCCCACCGAATACAAGGCCATCACCGGCGACTTCAATACCGGCAACGGCCTGCAGGAATGGATTCCCTTCATGCAGGACTACCATCTGACCAACGGCAACAACGGCAGCTGGTACCAGAGCTTTACCGGTCCTGAAGAACAGAACCATTACCGCTGCATCGACAACATTATCGTCACCCGCAACATCCGCATTACCGATACCCGCGTCTACCAGAACGATCTCTCTGACCACTGGATGATGACAGCTGATTTCGAATTCCTCGCAGAAGACGAAACCTGCCTGGACTACCTGAAATACACCATGCAGACCGCTGATGAACTCGACGAGTCTGACTGGGGTCCCCGTTCCTGGGCTGCTCTGCAGGGTGCCCTGGCAAAGGGTGCTTCCATGACTCTGGCCAGCACCCAGGAAGAAGTGGATGCTGCAGCGCAGGCCATTGATTATGCCAGGGAAGCTCTGATCCCTGCTGGTGAAGAACCGGCTGAAGATACCGAAAACATCAAGGGACTGCTCCATGAAGCCATTCTGTATGCTCAGACCATCACCGAAAGCGACAGCTTCGATAAGCTGGCTCCGGCCGTACAGGATTACATCACCTCTTCTCTGGAAGAAGCCGTCTCTGTATACGAAAACGCTGCTTCCACCTTTGAAGAATGCGCTCAGGCCTGGAGAACTCTGGTGGATGCCATCCACTACGCTGACTTCTATGCCGACAAGAACGATCTGGCCAAGCGCGTTGAAGAAGCAGAAGCCATCGATCTGAGCCATGTGACAGCGGAATCCGCTCAGGCTCTGCGCGATGCCATTGCCTCCGCAAAAGAAGTTCTGGAGGATGACAACGCTCTGCAGGAACGCATTGATGCCGCTCTGACCGCTCTGAACAGTGCCATTGCCGGTCTGGAAAAATCCATCACCACCGACAGAAGCCTGCTGGAATTCATCGTCAGCCGTTCCGATGTGATTGCTACTGAAGCCGACAAGTATATTCAGGATGACAGCTGGACAGCCTTCCTGAGCCGTCTGGAAGAAGCCAGAGCCGTTCTGGAAAACGCCAGTGCCACCCAGGAAGAGATCGATGCTGCTGCAGAAGCGCTGCACAATGCCTATCTGTGCGTCCGCCTGGCACCCGATGAAGATCTGATCCGCGAACTGAACAGCTTTGTCAGTGAAGTCCGCATGATCAACCGCTCCCTGTTCTCCACCAGAGAACTGGTGATCATTGATGAAGCCCTGGATCAGGCTCAGGCTCTGCTGGATGCTCCTGTCTTTGATAACCTGGCTGCTAAAGATTTCGTGGAAAATTCCATTCCTGAAATCAGAACACTGGTTCAGGACAGAACAGACGATCAGAAAGAACCTGAAAAGCCTGCTGGCGATGATAAGCTGCAGACCCCGTCTGATGAAAAGAAACCCGCAGCCGATGAAACCAGATCCGATGCTGCTCCCGTTGAAAAGTCTTCTTCCGTGAAGACTGCTGCAGGACTGCAGGCAGGAATCTGGATGCTTACAGCTGCCGGTGCAGCTGCCCTTGGTATGATGAAAGCCCGCCGTCATCACCGCTAGAGAGACTTGATCGATCACTGAATCAAACTCTGAATAATATTTCCCCTAAGCACCACGAACCTGCTTTCTGCAGGATCCTGTGGTGCTTTTTCGTTTCCCACTCCTTGTCTTCCCTTTTAGATTGTTTTGACTGACCCGGACAGCTTTTCGTCAGTGGATCCTGATCCATCGAAACGCAACCAAACGATCAGAGTACCCGCTGTTACCATGAATTCAGTTCACATTCCGGCCTGCTGAATTCATGTCCAGCAGCCGGAGTTCAGAAAGGAGTTTTCTCATGAAACAATGCCCCAACTGTCACACTCTCTTTTCAGATCAGGAACAGTTCTGTCCGGTCTGCGGCACCTGGGTAGGCGCACAGTATAACAAGAACGACCAGTTCTCTTATCCCGGTTCGAAAAAGAAGAGCCGTTCAAAAATCATTCTGAAAACCGTTCTGGGCTGTTTTGCGGTTATTGCAGCGGGAACACTGAGCTACGTCGGAGCTGTTCATTTCTTTTTTCCGCAGAATGAATCGGCTGACCATACGTATGCCGAAGCCATCGATGCAGCAGAGCGTTACCTTCAGAATCAGAACTACACCCAGGCCAGAGACGGTTTTCAAAAAGCCATGAACATTGATCCCCGCAGTCCTGAATCCTATCTGGGACTCTACGAAGTTCATGCCATTCGAAACGATGAAGAAGGCATGAGACAGGTTCTAGCGGATGGAAAAGACAACCTGTCTTCTGAAGACTACAGCCTGCTGCAGGAGAAGAGTTCCCAGCTTGCCACACAATATCCGGCCAGTGATCAGTGGTCTGTGATTACCGAGATTGGCAAGCTGGACCAGTCCCCAATCCGGTTAGGAGAAGATCTCTGGATCATCAAACAGAATGAGCAGTACAGCTTTCTGGATGCCAACGGAGAAATCCAGAGCCAGAATCCCAGCGACTATCTGCAGTATGTGAATGAATCCAGTTATCCTGCAGCTGCCTGTCTGGTGGCGGATTATGTGGACACTTATGGTGCCGACAGGGATCAGTGGTCAGAAACTGATTCTCCCCAGTTTGCCTGTCTTGGAGTTGGCGGAGAACCGGATCCTATCATGATTCTGGAACGAACCAGCAGTGGATCCGTTCGTCTCAGTGACCGGTCCATGGAGCACTATCTGTCCTATAAAGATGAAAACGGAAAGCCGGCTTACAATCCCCTGGATGATCTGCCTGATCAGCCCATGGTGATCACTGATGCCAGTTCCGGCAGTGATTCCCTGCCCACTGATTACTGGATCTGGAATCCGCAGACTGATCAACTGACCGGTCCCTACTCCATTCCACACCAGGCTTCTTTTGTACCAACCCGCTTCGCGGGGGTGGTTAATCTAATATGTTTCTCCGACGGA
>Belle_p2__coassemble_1593_pt1 | contig 25449 bp, 21 predicted proteins | sample Belle_p2__metabat2_low_PE_004 | metagenome-assembled genome bin Belle_p2 | reverse complement strand
TTTCCTAAATTAACCGAGCGTTTTTGGCCTTTATTCTTACCGATAACAATCGTTGCGATATCATGGCTTAACGCAATATCTACAATGCGTTTACTTGCTTCATGAGCGAACTGATTGATTTTCTGGTCTCGTTTAAATTCCAGGCGGTCCAGCCGTTTGCTTGTCCGAGGCTGTTTGGATAAATCATGCGCTTTATACAATCTTGCGCGTTCCTTGTTGTAGTACTGATTGATTGATTTAATGGGGCGTCCGTTAATCAGGACAGGTGTAAATCCCTCCACATTTGAAGCCAGGGCAAAAGCATTGTCTAAACCGGGATCTATACTCATATATCGGCAGTTATCGTCTTTATAGATAATTTTCCTGTTGGTTTTATAGACAACTTCCACGACAAAGCGGTTATGCTGCGGAACGATTCTTACCTGCTGGATCGCAGTCGTTTCCCTGTGCTGAAGTTCGATTCGAAAGCCGTTCAGCACAGGAATTTCAACAAACCCACCTTCACGCAGTTTTGCCACCTGGTTATCGATGTAAAGTGTGGATTTTCCACCCTTCTTTCGATAGCTCGGCAGTTTTGGACGACCGGTAAACTTATGTGGAGCTTTCTTATATGCATCTCTTGCTTTCTTCCACGAGGTCATGTTCTGAGTGACGGTGCGAAGGATCTGCTGTACTAAATGAACATTATTCATGGATGAGTAGATCATACAGTCACGCGCATTTCGTGATTCTTTAAGGCTCGCATCCAATTGCGAGTAGGTCATCCATTGTCCCTTGAACAGCGCCTGCCGCACTCTGTACAGTCCCTGGTTATAGACATTATTTGCTTTATGGGCAAATTCATCCAGTAGCTTGAAATGGCTGTGAGATGGTTTGACCACATGTCTTTCGACAAGATACTCATATTGAATTTCCGTCAGTTTTTTACGTCGTTCGTCAAAGTTTTCCTTACGTTTCCTGTTTGACTTCTGTTTCCTCACTAATCCGTTTCCCTCCTTTCTCTTCGATGTCCGGTTCATCAGCTAATGCTTCTTTTATCTTCTTACGACGACCAGAGTCCATTCGCATCGAAAAAGCGTGAAGCAGGCAAATGATCTCTTCAAAGATTTCCTGCTGATCAGTTTTCTTATCAGTCAACTCGGACATGACGACAATATTAACATGATATTTTGCGAATAGATATTTAAACATATCAAAACCTACACGGCTTAAACGATCTTTGTAGGTGATGATTACAGTAGATACTTTTCCTGCAATCACTAAGTCCAGTAGCTTAAAAAATTCCTTTCTTTTCTCAAAAGATATGCCACTGGCAATGTCCTGGAAAGCACCGGCAACCTGATATCCCTGCTTCATTGCGAAATGCTGCAGGTTTTCCATCTGATTCTCCAGATCAGGCTTCTGCTTAGGTGTTGAAACTCTTGCGTAAAGATATACTCCCCGTTTTTCACCTTTATTGACCAGCTCAAAAACAGAGTCCTCATCCCAGTCATATTGGCCAGATGGTAGTTTTTTTGCTTTTAAAATTCCTTCTTTCCGCCATCTTAGCAACGTCGAGCGGCTAATTTGGAGGGTTTTCATCACTTCATTTGCTTTCATGAAAATATGATATCAGATGACAGGAAATAACATGATTAAATTCAGATAACCAAACTATACTCTTGAAAATTTCATTTCCCCGAAACAGAATGTGTAAAATCATGTGAACTGGTTTTCAAAACCAGATAACAGACACTTAAAAGGCTGGAAGGGGGTTCCAGGGCGATTTCTTGCATCCGTCTGCCATGACAGGTAAATTAGATGAGATATGCCAGAAAGGAGGAATCTCATGTTTCTCAAACGCATCGAACTGCAGGGATTCAAGAGTTTTGCGGATAAAACGCTGATCAGCTTTGAACAGGGTGTCACCGGTATTGTGGGCCCCAACGGCTGCGGCAAAAGCAACGTCAACGACGCCATCCGCTGGGCTCTGGGAGAACAGAGTGCCAAGTCTCTGCGCTCGGGCCAGAACATGACCGACATCATTTTCTCCGGTTCCGAAAGCCGGAAAGCCGTGAATCTGGCCAGGGTGACCCTGGTTTTTGACAACTCCGTGAAGATCTTCCACTCCCCCTTTGAAGAAATTGAAATCACCAGAGAAGTCAGGAGAAACACCGGACAGAGCACCTGCTATCTCAACAAGACGCCCTGCCGCCTCAAGGACATCACCGATCTGGTGATGGACACCGGCCTGGGACGGGATTCACTTTCCATCATCACCCAGGGCAACATCTCCTCCTTTGCGGACGCCAGACCCGAAGAACGAAGACTGCTCTTTGAAGAAGCTGCCGGGGTGGCCAAGTACAAGAAACGCAAGAAGTCGTCTCTGGCCAGACTGGAAAGCACCAGACAGAACCTGGAGCGGGTGGCCGACATCATCGCCGAGCTGGACACCCAGCTGGAACCTCTGAAAAGACAGGCGGAAAAAGCCGTCCGGGCCAGGGAACTGAAGGAACAGCTTTCCAGCGTGGAAATCGGTGTGCTCTGTGCTCAGGCCACCGAATGCCAGGAAAAGCTGACAAACATCAACCGGGAAATGAAGGATCTGGAAGCCGACCGGGCTCTGAAAATGGAAAACGTCCAGAAGGGCGAAGACCAGGCGCAGGTTCTTTCCGCCAGCCTCTTCGAGCTGGATCAGAAGATCAGCCAGCTGCAGGAAAAATCCTCTGCCCTTCTGCAGGAATCTGTAGAACTGCAGAAGCAGAAAACGGCTCTGGATGAAAAAAGACGCTATCAGGCCCTGCAGGCTGATCTGGCTGCCCGAAAGGAATCTCTGAAAGAACTGCTGCAGGAAGCCCGCTTTGAATATGAAGACCGCAGGAACCGCCTCAACAGCCTGCAGGAAGATCTGTCCAGAGCCAGCGATGAACTGCATCACCAGCAGCGGGCTCTGGAACAGGCCCAGAATCTGGTGCAGTCTGCCAGTACGCAGCTGCAGAATCTGAACAACCGGGAAATGATTCTGGAAAACCGCATTTCTGCTCCCTATATCCACCAGCAGGGCGTGCAGGCTGTTCTGAAAGCCAGACGTTCTCTGTCCGGCATTCACGGCACCGTAGGCCAGCTTCTGGAACCCGAAGAAGAATACACCCAGGCCATTGCTCAGGCGCTGGGCGGTTCGGTCGATCAGATTGTCACCGGCAGTGAAGCGGATGCCCGTAAGGCCATCGGCTTTCTGAAACAGTCCAGAGCCGGCAGAGCCACCTTTCTGCCTTTGAGCGTATGCAAAGCGAGGAAGCTCTATGACCAGCAGCGGACCATTGCCGAAAACTGCCAGGGGATTCTGGGGACAGCGGATCAGTTTGTCTCCTGCGATTCCCGCTATGAAGTGCTCAAGGGCCGGCTGCTAGGCAATATTCTGGTGGCTGATAATCTGGAAAACGGCAACGCCGCTGCAAGACTTCTCAAGTTCCAGATCAAGATCGTCACGCTGGATGGCGATGTCATTCACGCCGGTGGTGCCATGACCGGCGGCAGCCAGAAACAGAACAACAGCACCATGCTGCTGAAGCAGGATCTGGCCAGACTCAAAAAGGAAAAGGCTCAAAAGGAAGCCGAGCTGCAGGAACTTCAGTCTTCTGCCCAGAGAAAAGAAAACCTGGTGGAGCAGACAAGAAGCCGCACCATGCAGCTGCGCATTGACTGTGAAAAGCTCCAGCAGATTGTCAACGTCAAGAAAAGCCGCTATGACAGCGCCCAGGCCGACTATGAAGCCGCAGCCGGGGAAGACTCTCCCGAATCCGCAGATCTGGAAAACTCCATTGTTGCCCAGATCTCCGCTCTGCATGAGCGAAGAGATGCGCTGGAAAGCGAACTGCGCACCTGCAGAGACAGACGCAGGGAAGACAGCGAAAAAAGCCGACGCATTGAAGAGGAGCTGCGCACCTTCCGTAAACAGGTTCAGCAGCTGTCCGAAACCATCCACCGCAGAGAGATCGAAAAAGCCAGACAGGAAACCCGCCTGGAACAGGCCCTCATGTCCCTGAATACCCAGTATTCTCTGACCTATGAAGCCGCTCTGGCCAGATCGGAAAACCTCAGTCCGGAAGAACTGAAGGAAGCCAGAGTGAAAGTCAGCCAGCTCAAACAGGAACTGCATGCCCTGGGCAGCGTCAACGAAGAAGCTCCCGAGCAGTATGAACAGGTGTCCGAGCGTCATCAGTTTCTGAGTGCCCAGAAAGAAGAGCTGGAGCAGGCTTCGAAGGAAATTCTGGAATCCATTGATGAAATGGACCAGACCATGACCGTTCAGTTCAAGGACATGTTTGACCGCATCAACGAAAGACTGCCGGAAATCTTCCAGTCCATGTTTGGCGGCGGCCAGGCCAGACTGGTGCTCACCGAGCCGGAAGATCTGCTCAACACCGGCATCGACATCGATGTGCAGCCCCCCGGCAAGAAGGTCAAGAATATTTCCACATTCTCCGGCGGAGAAAAGGCTCTCATTGCCATCTCCGTTCTCTTTGCTATATTAAAAGCGCGTACCATGCCTCTGTGCATTTTTGATGAAGTGGAAGCGGCGCTGGACCAGGCCAACGTGGAACGGTTTGCTTCCTATCTGGGCCGGTTCAAGGACCAGTCCCAGTTCATCGTCGTGACCCACAGACCCGGCACCATGGAACGCTGTGACACCCTGTACGGGGTCACCATGCAGAAGGATGGTGTCAGCCAGCTGCTGAAAGTGAAACTGGCCGATGCCGTGCAGTATACGGACAAGGAGAAAATCTGATGGCGTTTTTCGATAAAATCAAATCCGCATTTGTGCGGAACAAGGACAAGGACCGTTATATTGACGGACTCAGCCGCAGCCGCAAGAGCTTCGGCGACAGAATCCGCAAGCTGTCCAACAGCTTCAAGGGCATCAACGATGAGCTGCTGGAAGAAATCATGATGATTCTGCTGGAATCGGATATGGGTGTGCAGACCGCTTCGGAAATCGTGGAACGGTTTGAAAACAACGCCAGCGAGCTGAAGAACTTCGACTCCATGGAAGACTATCTGATGTCCATTCTCTACGATTACTACAATCCGGATCTGGATGAGCCGGTAAACATGAATCCCAATGGCCCGACGGTCATTATGATGGTGGGCGTCAACGGATCCGGTAAGACCACCACCACCGCCAAGCTGGCTGCTCATTATCAGAGCGAAGGCAAAAAGGTCGTTCTGGCTGCTGCCGACACCTTCCGTGCCGGTGCGGTGGATCAGATCCAGATCTGGGCAGATCGTCTGGGCGTGCCCTGCGTCGCCGGCAAGCCCAATCAGGATCCCGCTTCCGTTGTAGTGGATGCCTGCAGACAGGCTAAGGAAACCGGAGCAGACATTCTGATCTGCGATACCGCAGGCCGCCTGCAGAACAAGACCAACCTGATGAAGGAACTCAACAAGATGACCCGGGTGGCCGGCAAGGAAATCGAAGGCGCACCCCAGGAAACCTGGCTGGTTCTGGATGCCACCACCGGCCAGAACGGCATTTCCCAGGCTAAGGAATTCCTCAATGCCACCAATGTCACCGGCATCATCCTGACCAAGATGGACGGCACAGCAAGAGGCGGTGTGGTCATGGCCATCCGTGATCTGCTCCATCTGCCTGTCCGCTTCCTGGGTCTGGGTGAAAAACCGGAAGACCTCAAGGAATTCGACCTCAATGCCTACCTCATGGGCATCACCAAGGGTCTGGAAGAATGATCGATCATTTAAGAGCCAACCTTCTTTTTGACACCTACGGCAGACTGCTCACCGACAGGCAGCGGGAAATCGTCACCCTCTATCTGCAGGAAGACTTTTCTCTGGCGGAAATCCAGGAAGAGCTGAACATCAGCCGCGCAGCGGTGCAGAGCACGGTCAAGAAAGCTCTGAAGCAGATGGAGGAATATGAATCCTGCCTCCATGCGGCAGCTCTTCAGAAGGAAGTGGGCCGCTTTCTGCAGAAGCACCCGGAATTCGCGTCCAGTTTCCCCGTCTATCTGCAGCAGGAACAGGATGAAACCCTGCAGTAAAACCATCCATACCAATCCAAAAGCCTCGAAAGCGGTTTCCTGCCGGATTCGGGGCTTTTTCAGTTTTTTCGCCGCTCTGTCCTCAGGTTGTGTAAACTGAATAGGTAAGCTTTTACACATCTGCGGACAAAGAGTGTATGAACCAGCGGATTCGTGAAAAAACTGTCTTTCGCAATCGGTTGCAACTTGTCCGGAGGCAGTGTTAAATGAGAGTTGTAAGATTCTGAAGGAGAACAAATTATGTCAATTGTTATGAGTGTTAACGCCGGAAGCTCCTCCCTGAAGTTTCAGGTGTACGAAATGCCCAGTGAAAAAGTACTGGCAAAAGGCCTTGTTGAACGAATCGGCCTGGATGATGGAATTTTCTCCATTACCGTAGATGGCGAAAAATTCACCGAAGTAACAGATATCCCCAACCACGAAAAAGCAGTCACCATGCTCATCGATGCTCTGCTCAAGCATCACGTTGTTAACAAGCTGGAAGACATCGAAGCTGTCGGCCACCGTATGGTGCACGGCGGTGAATTCTATTCCGACTCCGTTGTAGCCACCCCCGAAGCAGAAGAGAAGTTCGAAGAATGCATCCCTCTGGCTCCCCTGCACAACCCCGCCGGCCTGGTTGGCTACCGCACATTCAAGAAGGAACTGCCCAATGCAGTGCATACCTTCGTCTTTGATACAGCTTTCCATCAGACCATGCCTGCTGAAAACTATATCTATCCCATCCCCTACGAATACTACGAAAAGGATCATATCCGCCGCTATGGCTTCCACGGTACAAGCCACAAGTATCTGACTGAAAGACTGGCTGAAATCGAAGGCAAGAAGCCTGAAGAAATGAACATCATTACCTGCCACCTGGGCAACGGCGGATCCATTACAGCTGTCAAGAACGGCAAATCCTTCAAGACCTCCATGGGTCTGACTCCCCTGGCCGGCATCATGATGGGCACCAGATCCGGTGACATCGATCCCGCTATCCCTGCCTACCTGATGAACAAGTACGGCTACACCGCTGATGAAGTGGATTCCATCCTGAACAAGAAATCCGGCTTCCTGGGTGTATCCGGCATTTCCTCTGACTCCAGAGACATCGAAGATGCTGTGAAGGCTGGCAACGAAAGAGCCATCCTGGCCCAGAAGATCTTCGAAGACCGCGTTGTAGAAACAGTCGGCGGCTACTACACTCTGATGGGCGGCGCTGATGCCATCGTTTTCGCCGGCGGTATCGGTGAAAACGCCATCGGCTTCCGCAAGGCCATCGTTGACGGCCTGCACGCTCTGGGCATCAAACTGGACGATGAAGCCAACAACTGCAGAGGCAAGGAAAAGAAGATCTCTGCTGAAGACTCTGCTCTGGATGTCTATGTCATCCCCACAGACGAAGAAGTGGTTATTGCCAGAGACGCCTACAAGAATCTGAAAAATGCAGAATAGTGCTGACCAGTTCTGGAACAGCCTGATTGAACAGATCGAAAACCATGACGTCATCACTCTTTTCCGTCATCAGTATCCCGACAGCGATGCCCTGGGCTCGCAGCTGGGACTGAAGTCCTGGATCGAGAACCGCTGGAAAGACAAGCAGGTTCTGGCTCTGGGATCGGGAAAAGAAATGGATGAGGCTGATGATGAAACCATCGCCAAGTCTCTGGCCATCATCACCGATACATCCAATGCCGCCAGAGTGGACGATGAACGCTGGAAACTGGCTGATGCCAGTGCCCGCATTGATCACCATGTCAAAGTGGAACAGTACACCGATCTGGACTTTGTGGACGATCATGCAGCTGCGGCCTGTGAAATCGTGGCCAGACTCCTGAAAAAGGGCGGGGAAACCATCCCTCAGGAAGGAGCCCAGAAGCTGTATGAAGGCCTGATTGCTGACTGCGTCAACTTTTCCATCTCCACCACCACGCCCCAGACCATGGAAGCGGCGGGATGGCTGCTGGAACAGAAGGCGGATGTGATTCAGGCCAGAGTGGACTGCTTTGATTCGTCCTATGAGGATTTCCTCTACGAAAACAGAGTCCGCTCCAAATCCTGCCGACAGAACAATTTCCTGTTCTCCATCATGGAGCCCGATGACTATCTGCTCTGCGGCCAGACCTTTGCCAGTGCCAAGGAAAAGGTTTATGCCCTGTCCGGCATCCGCGGCATGGAAGTCTGGGCCCTGTTTACCCGCATGGAAGACGGGGTGCATTACTCGGCTTCTCTTCGCTCTTCCACACTGGAAGTCCGGGATATTGCCACCCGCTTTGGCGGAGGCGGCCATGTATGTGCCAGCGGCATCAAGAACCTGAGCATTGCCCAGGTGCAGGAGATTATCGGTCTCTGTGCCAGAAGATCCGCAGGCGATCTGCCTTCTCTGTCCATTACGGAACTGTAAAACGCATCTGTACAATTGAATCATTATGCAAAGAAAGCAGCCCACGGGCTGCTTTTATGCGTCTATGGTGCGTCAAATTGAATCAGGATGGTTTTCTCTGTATCATGAAGCCATGGTACATCTTCACACCCGGTCCTGCTGGAGCCTGCTCCAGAGTCCCTTCCGCATCGATGAAATCATTCAGGCCGCTCAGAAAAATCATTTTGAATATGCCGCTCTGACGGACAGAAAAACCATGTATGGCACCATGGATTTTCTTCATGCCTGCAAAAAAGCCGGTCTGAAACCCATTGTGGGTCTGGAACTGGACGTGCAGAGCACCCATGGCGTTCACAACCTGCTCTTTCTGGCCCGAAATCCAAAGGGTCTGCAGCAGCTGTATGCTCTTTCCACCAGAGCCTGTCAGTCTTCGGGACTGCTGACTCTGGAAGAAGCAGCCGAAAACACCGATGAATGCTTTGTGCTCACCGGCGGAGAAGATGACAGGCTGCAGGAGTGCCTGCGCTCAGCCGATAATCAGCGGGCAGAAAGCATCCTCCTGGATCTGGAAGCGGCTTTTCCTCATTTCCGGGTCAGCGCTGCCATGAACGATTCTCCCGTCAGACAGAGCGACAACCTGCTGCTCAAGCAGATCTGCCGCACTCTGGGTCTGAAAACCGTGGCGCTCAGCCGCATTGAATATGAAAAGGAAAAGGACGCCGAACGGGTCCGCATGCTGAAGGCCATTGAAAGGCAGTCTCTGTTTACCGCTCCTGACCTGTCCTTTCGAACCGGCCGTTATTACCGCAGCCAGGAAGAGATGGAAGCTCTCTATGATCCGGAAGATCTGGAAGAAACAGAGAACATTGCGGCAGAAATCGATCTGTCCAGTCTGCCTGAAAAGGCAGAACTGCCTGTCTTTGAAAACAAAGCCGGCCTTTCCTCAGAAGAGTATCTGCGCCAGCTCTGTCATGCCGGCCTGAAGAAAAGGCTGCACAACCAGATCATTCCCGAATATGAAAACCGGCTGAACTATGAACTGGAAATCATTCTGTCCATGGGCTTTGCGGACTATTTCCTCATTGTCTGGGATTTCATCCGCTACAGCCGCAGCCAGGGGATTCTGGTGGGCCCCGGACGTGGCTCCGCTGCCGGATCTCTGGTGGCGTACTGCCTGGGCATTTCTCACATTGATCCCATTGCGGCCGGTCTGCTCTTTGAGCGATTCCTGAATCCTTCCCGGATCACCATGCCCGATATCGACACCGATTTTCCCGATGACCGAAGAGATGAAGTGATCCGCTATCTGAAGGACCGCTACGGCCAGCCCAGAACGGCCCAGATTGCGGTGTTCTCCACCATGAAGGCCCGAATGGTTTTACGGGATACAGCCAGAGCCATGGGTGTCCACATCCGGGAAACGGAAGAACTGGCCAGACTCATCCCGGCCGGCAATGACATCACCCTCAAAGAGGCCTATGCCCAGAGCGAAGAATTCAGAAACCGCATTGAGAGCACCAGGCTCAATCAGGAACTCTTCGCCAGAGCCAGCTCCATTGAAGGCCTGCCAAGACATGTCTCTGTTCATTCGGGCGGCATCATTCTGGCCAGAGACAATATTGTCCATCAGGCTCCCTGCTTTCCCGGTGAAGACGGCATGCAGGTGGTACAGTTTACCAAGGAAAATCTGGAAGAACTGGGCCTGATCAAAATCGACCTGCTGGCCCTGCGCAATCTGACCTACATCCAGAACATGCTCAATCTCATTAAAGCTTCCGGCCGCGGGAAACTGGATCTGTTCAGACTGCCTCTCAATGATTCCATGGTTTATCAGCTGCTTTCCAGAGCCCAGACTCTGGGCGTGTTCCAGCTGGAATCCGATGGTATCCGCTCTCTTCTCACCCGCTTTCAGCCCCGCTGCTTTGAAGACATCGCTGCGGTGATTGCTCTGTACAGACCGGGTCCCATGAAAGAAATTGACACCTATCTCAATGCCAGAAAGAACGCCGGAAGAGCCCGACCCCTGCATCCTCTGCTGCAGGATCTGCTGCAGGAGACCGGAGGCATTTTCCTGTATCAGGAACAGATCATGCGCTGTGCCCAGATCATGGCTGGCTTCAGCCTGGCCGAAGCGGACAGCCTGCGCAAGATCATGTCCAGCAAGAACCGCAGCGCCATGGAATCCTGGAAATCCCGTTTTCTGGAAGGCGCCGCAAAGAAGAACATCGATCAGGCTGATGCGGAACACGTCTTTGAAGTCATGGAGCGCTTTGCGGATTATGGCTATAACAAGGCCCACAGCTATGCCTATGCCCTGGTGGTCTACTGGATGGCTTTTCTCAAGACGCATTTCCCCCAGGAGTTTTACACCGCCATGCTCAATGGCAGCCTGGGCGGAGCGTCCAAGACCATGGCTTTTATCCGGGAGCTGCATCTGCGAAACATCCCGCTGCTGCCGGCCAGCCTGAATTACTCCATGGCCCAATACGTCCCCCAGCAGAACGGCATCCGCATTCCTTTTGGTGCCATGAAGGGTCTGCCTTCCATGGCCCAGAAAAGCATCCTGAAGGAGCGGGAAAACGGCTCCTTTGAAGATGCGGTGGAAGCCGTGGTGCGGTTAGCCAGAGCCGGCCTGAAGACAGACCAGATCGAAACCCTGATCTGGTCCGGCGCCTTTGATGAATTCGGACATACCCGCAGCGGTCTGGCAGCCAGCCTGGACATGATGATCCGCTACAGCCACCTGAGCCTGGTGGATGGCCGAAAGAGCCTGATCCAGGAAGACATCATTTCAAGACCTGTTATTTCCGGAATTCCTGATGAACCCATGCAGCTGCTGGAAAAGGAAAAGGACGTTTACGGCTTCTACCTCCGAGAACACCCGGCTGCCCTGGTGCGAAAAAGATACCGGGATGCCCTGCCCATTGACCGGCTGCTGGAGAGAAACGGCAGAAATCTGGCCTGTGCCGGCCGGATCACAAGGATCAAGACCCACACAACCAAAAAGGGTGATGAAATGGCCTTTGTTTCCCTGGAAGATGAAACGGCCCAGATCGATCTGGCGGTGATGCCCCAGATGTGGAGTGCCATGAAAATGGAGCTGCGCAAAAATCTGATGGTGTACGTTCAGGGCAACAAGAACCGGGACCGCTCCATGATTCCCAATGTGATCGTGGTGCAGTCCTGACAAAAATGGGCAAAATGCCTTTAAACTGGCCGGAATCGGTTGACCTGAGGGGTTCGAGCGCATAGAATAGCAATGTTGCAGTCTTTCAGACTTGCAACCGCCCAGAAAAGGTTCTTTAAGCAAATCAGATTCACCTTCATGGCGAGTATCAAGAGATGAAAGGAGAACATTTCATGTACGCAATTATCGAAACAGGCGGCAAGCAGATCAAGGTTGAAAAAGACCAGCAGATCTGGGTTGAAAAACTGAACGCCGCTGAAGGAGAAACCGTAACTTTCGACAAAGTTCTGTTTGTTGACGGAGTGATCGGAAAACCATACGTAGAGGGAGCTAAAGTCACTGGTGTGGTTGAAGCTCAGGGAAAGGGCAAGAAAATCACTATTGTGAAATACCGCCCCAAAAAATCCAGCACCCGCAGAAAACAGGGTCACCGTCAGCCTTATACACGCATTAAAATCGAGTCCATCGAAGCGTAAGGATGACACGCGTAATCATTCGCTCTGCTGATCAGATGATCCGCGAGATCACCATCACCGACCATGCCGGCTATGCCAGAGCAGGGAAGGATATTGTGTGTGCGGGCATTTCCTCCATCAGCATCGGAGCGCTGAATGCGCTTGACGAACTCTTTCCGGGACAGTGTATACTGACCATGAAAGGGGAGACCATCCGGATCGAAACACAGAGCTCTGAAGCAGCGCTGCAGACCTGTCTGCAGATGCTCATCATTCAGCTGAAGAGTGTCCAGGAAGTCTTTCCGGGTAATATCAAAATCACGAAGAAAGAGGTGTAATCATGCGTTTTACATTAGACATTCAGTTCTTCGCTTCTAAAAAGGGAGTAGGTTCCACAAAGAACGGCCGTGACTCTCATTCCAAACGTTTAGGAGCAAAACTGGCTGACGGCCAGAAATGCCATGCTGGCTCTATTATTTACCGTCAGCGCGGAACCAAGATCCACCCCGGTACAAATGTAGGCCGCGGCGGAGACGACACTCTGTTTGCAACCGCAAACGGTGTAGTTCGTTACGAAAGACTTGGCAAGAACCGCACTAAAGTCTCTGTTTACCCAGAAGCATAAGGAAAATTGAGCCTGTTTCAGGCTCTTTTTTTCTTGAGTCCATACAATAAAGAGAGACATCAAAGGAGTTTAGTATGTTTGTTGATCAGGTCAAGATACATCTGAAGGCAGGCAAGGGCGGAGACGGTCTTGTTTCCTTCAAGCATGAGAAATATATTGCCAACGGCGGTCCCTTTGGGGGCGATGGCGGAGACGGCGGAGACATCGTCTTCATGGCAGATCCGGGCATGACCACCCTGCTGGATCTGCGCTACAACCGCATCATCCGGGCAGAACCCGGTGAAAAGGGCAAGAACAAGAGAATGCATGGTGCCAATGCGGAAGACCGCATTGTCAAGGTTCCCCTGGGCACCATGGTCAAACGGGCAGACACCGGCCAGATTCTGGCTGACCTGACCGAACCTTATCAGAAGCAGATTGTCGCCAAGGGCGGCAAGGGCGGACGGGGAAACGCCCGCTTCAAATCCCCCAGAAACGTTGCCCCCCGCTATGCGGAAGCCGGCAAGGAAGGCGATGAATTCGACGCTCAGGTCGAACTGCGTGTTCTGGCTGACGTAGGTCTGGTGGGCTATCCTTCCGTAGGTAAATCCACCCTGCTGGAAGCTGTCACCAAGGCCAAGCCGGAAATTGCCGAATATCCCTTCACCACCCTGTCTCCCAATGTGGGCGTCGTTCAGGTGAAGGACGGCCGCAGCTTTGTCATGGCTGACCTGCCGGGCCTCATTGAAGGCGCCAGCCAGGGTAAGGGACTGGGACACCAGTTCCTGCGCCATATTGAGCGCTGCCGTGTCATTATTCACGTGGTCGACATGGGCGGAGAAGACGGCAGAGATCCTGTAGAAGACTACCGCGTCATCAACGAGGAGCTGGGCAGCTACCATCTGCGTCTGCTGGAGCGTCCTCAGATCGTGGTGGCCAACAAGATGGACATGCCTGACGCTGAAGAGAATCTGAAACGCTTCAAGGAAGCCTATCCGGATCTCACAGTTTATCCCACCACCACCATCATCCATGAAGGTCTGGATCCCGTGCTCTATCAGGCTGCGGATCTTCTGAAGACCACACCTCCATTCCCCATTACCGAGGATGCCATGGAAGAAGAAGTGGGTGTCACCTACAAGTTCGAGGAGAAGGAGAAACCCTTCACCATCGAAGAAGTGGAAGAAGGCGTCTGGAAAGTTTCCGGACCCCTTATCCGCAAAAACTTCAACATCGACAAGCTCAATACCGACGAGGATTACTACAACTTTGCCAACACCATGCGCAGCATGGGCATCGACAAGCACCTGCGCGAAGCCGGTGCCGTGGATGGCGATACGGTTATTCTCGAAGGATTCGAATTCGAATTTGTGGAATAACAGACCAGTTTCTGCTTTCCTTCGCCAGAAGGAAAGCATTTTTAAATAGAGGATTCACCCCCATCCCGCAAAAGGACCTCCGGCTGCGGGGCAGGGATTGTGTACAATAGACTCTGAATGACAAAAGCTCTGGCTTTGGGAGACAAACTATGAAACTGATTACCTGGAACGTCAACGGCATCCGTGCCGTACAGAAAAAAGGACTGGAACAGATCCTGGACTATCTGGATGCGGACATTGTCTGCTTTCAGGAAACCAAGGCTCAGGCTGACCAGATTGAGCTCAACGATGCTCTCTATCCCTGGCAGGTGGTAAACTGCGCCGATAAAAAAGGCTATTCCGGCACCATGATTGCCAGCCGCCTGGAACCCATTGCGGAGAAATACGGCATCGGTGTGGATGAATTCGACCATGAAGGCCGGGTGATCACCGCCCGCTTTGAAGAATTCACTTTGGTCAATGTCTACGTGCCCAATGCCGGAGACGGTCTCAAGCGCCTGGACTTCAGACAGAAATGGGACAGAGCCTTTGCGGATTATGTCCGCTCCATTGAAGGACCCGTGCTGCTGTGCGGAGATCTCAACGTGGCTCCCGGTGAACTGGATTATGATCCCGTTTATGCAGGCACCAGAAGTGCCGGTCTGACCGAAGAAGAACGGGAAGGCTACCAGGAAGGCCTGGGTTCCATTCTGAAGGATGCCTTTCGCGAGCTGCATCCCGAAGAGCGCCGCTATTCCTGGTGGAGCTATCTGGACAGAGGCCGTGACAAGGGCCAGGGCTGGCGTATTGACCAGTGGATGGTGTCCGATTCTCTGATGGTTAAAGTCAGAGACTGCACCATTCTGGATGATGTCTATGGCAGTGACCACTGTCCTGTAGAACTGGACATCGATCTGAAAGGATAGACAACGGATCCTTTCGCCGGACTGCCGGGGGAGGATCCGCTTTTGAATGAAAGCAGAAAGGACGCAAACCATGATCGTATTTGTAGAAGGGGTCGTCCGCTACACCACCTCCCAGTATGCGGCGGTGGATACCGGCGGAATGGGTCTTGCCGTGCATGTGGCCCACCCCGAACGGTACACGGCGGGTCAGAAGGTGTTCTTCTATACCTATGAACAGATCCGGGAAGATGCCCGGACCCTGTTTGGATTTGAAAAGCAGAGCGCCTACGAGCTGTTCTGCTCTCTCATTGAAGTCAAGGGCATCGGCTGCCGGACAGCCATGAGTGCCCTGGGCAAAATCGAACCCGAAGACATCGCCCGGGCCATCGAGATCGCAGACATCAAGACCCTGCGCTCTCTGCCGGGCATCGGGCCCAAGTCGGCCAGCCAGATCATTCTGGATCTCAAGGGAAAGGTCATTGCACCTGAACCTTCTTCTTCCAGAAAGGATCAGCCAAAGCCCACCACCAATCCCGTCTGGGAAGAAACCCAGGCTGCCCTGATTTCTCTGGGTTACCGGCCTCAGGTTCTGGAAGAACTGAATCCGGAATTTGATGCCATGAAAAATGTGACTGTTGACCAGATGCTGCGCAAGGCACTGCAGCGTCTGGCTTTGAAGAAAGGAGTATAGGCCATGGATGAAGAAAGACTGATGGATGGATCTCTTCTGGAAAACGAAACGGAAAACTCCATCCGCCCGGCCACCCTGGATGAATACATCGGCCAGAAGGCGCTGAAGCAGAACCTGCGGGTCTTTGTACAGGCTGCCAGAAACCGGCATGAATCCCTGGACCACGTCCTGTTCTATGGACCTCCCGGACTGGGCAAGACCACACTGGCCTATATTCTGGCCAATGAAATGGGAGGCACCCTGCGCACTGCCTCGGGTCCTGCCATTGCCAAGAGCGGCGATCTGGCCGCCATTCTCTCGACTCTGGAAGCCGGAGATGTGCTGTTCATCGATGAAATCCACCGCCTGAGCCGCCAGATTGAAGAGATTCTGTATTCCGCCATGGAAGACTACTGTCTGGATATTGTGGTGGGCAAGGATACAGCTTCCGTCCACACCATCCGCCTGCCGCTGCCGCCCTTTACCCTGGTGGGTGCCACCACCAGAGCCGGAGATCTGTCAGCGCCCCTGCGGGACCGCTTTGGCATTGTGGCTGCTCTGGACTACTACTCTCAGGAAGAGCTGGAAGCCATCATCACCCGGACGGCCAGAGTCATGGATACCTCCATTGAACCGGAAGCCGTCTCGGAAATTGCCAGACGCTCCAGAGGCACGCCCCGTATTGCCAACCGGCTGTTTCGAAGAGTCCGGGACTTTGCCCAGGTGTACAACGAAGGCTGTATCAATGAAGAAGTGGCCAGACACGCTCTGGATCAGCTGAAGGTGGACCAGATGGGTCTGGACAGCGTGGACCGCAAATATCTGGAAGGCATCATCTACCGCTTTAAAGGCGGCCCTGTGGGTCTGGAAGCCCTGGGCAGCTCCATTGGTGAAGAACCTTCCACCCTGGAAGAAGCCAACGAACCCTATCTGCTGCAGATCGGATTCATCAACCGCACCCCCAGAGGGCGCATGGTCACCAGCAAGGCCCTGGAACATCTGCACATCGATCCCGAAGTGCTGAACCAGCGCTGAGAAACCAGGAGGACAGAGCATGGAACAGAAAGCAGAAATGGCAGACCTGACTCCCTTTGCCCGCAAAGTGCTGGGACATATGGTCAAAGATCCTGAAAAAAGGGAAGAGTTCATCGGCACCAGAGACCTGCAGCCCGTCAGCCAGAGTACCTGCGCGCAGGCCTTTGCAGACCGCATTCAGAAGGCGGTGGACAAGGAAGAAAAAATTCTGATTGCCGGAGACTATGACTGCGATGGGATCCTTGGCACCAGCATTCTGGTGGACGGCCTGAAAAAAGCCGGTCTGCAGGTGGGCTTCTATATCCCGGACCGGATTAAGGAAGGCTATGGCCTGAGCCCCAAAACCGTCCGGATGGCCGCTGAAAAAGGCTATTCGCTGATCATTACCGTGGACAATGGCGTGGAAGCCCATGAAGCCCTGGCTGAAGCAAAAAAGCTGGGTGTGGAAGTCGTCGTCACGGATCATCACCAGATCCAGACCAGTCCGGACTGCAGTCTGCTGGTCCATCCGTCTCTGATGGAAGACTCTTTTTCCACCCTTTGCGGAGCAGGCGTGGCCTATGAGCTGCTGCGGGCTCTGAAAAGAGATGAGGATAAGCATCTGCAGTGGGCCGCTGCAGCCAGCGTGGCCGACTGCATGGTGGTCACCGGTGAAACCAGAGCCATCATTCAGCAGGGACTGATTCTGCTTAATGAAAAGCGGGAGAGACACCTGAGTCTTTTGTGCAATACATCCCGCTATACGGAAGAGGAAATCGGCTTCCAGATTGCCCCGCGCATCAACAGCGTGGGCCGGCTGGCCAATATGGCCAATGCCAACAATGTGGTCCGTTATTTCCTGAATAACGATCCCGTTCAGTTGCAGGCCTTCGCCGCTCAGTTAGACACCCTCAACAACACCCGCAAGGAGCTCAGCGCTCTGACGGTCTCCCGAGCGGCAACCAAAATCCGGGCCCAGTGGCCGGTGCTGCTGGCTGCCGATCCCTCCTTTCATGAAGGGGTGGTGGGTCTGGCAGCAGGCAACCTCTTCCAGAGAACAGGCAAGCCGGTGATCATCGGGGCCATCAATGATTTCGGGGTGAAATGCTCCATGAGAGCTCCCGAAGGCTTTGACTGCATGGCCTTTCTGGATGGATTTGAACCCGGCTATGAAGCCAGAGGCGGCCACGCCGGAGCAGCCGGCATGACCATCGCCCTGGAAAACTGGGACGCTTTCCAGAAGTTCGTGTTCCAGCAGGGCATGAAGACCAGATGGAAGCCTGTCAAACCCGCACCCATGGTGGTGAACCCCGATGATCTGACGGTGTCGGATCTGCACAGCCTGGATCTGCTGCGCCCCTTTGGCAAAGGCTTTGAACTGCCTCCCTTTGAGATCGCTCATCCCAGAGTGGCTTCGGTTTATGATCTTTCCGGAGGCAAGCACCGCAAATTCACTCTGGCCGATGGCCTGGAATGCCTGCATTTCAACCAGTCGGAAAACGACATGGCCAGATCTGTTCTGAGCATCAGACGCTTTATTGGCAAACCGTCCCTGAATGTGTACAACGGCAGGGAATCAGTGAACTTTTTGATCGACGAAATTGATTACGCCTCTTCAAAAGACCCTGTCTGACGTGAAATAATAGGACTGTTCCCCAATCCCGGGGAGACTCAGTCATCCCTAGTCCAAGAAGGAGAAATACAAATAATGGATTCAGCAAACTTGAAAGATTACGTAGCAACCATTCCTGACTTTCCCAAGAAGGGAATCATGTTCCGTGATATAACCCCGATTCTGGCTGCACCGGAAGCTCTCAACGAAACCGCAGAGCGTCTGGCTGACTTTGCCAGAGAAGTGAAAGCCGATGTGATTGTGGCTCCCGAAGCCAGAGGCTTTTTCTTCGGCATTCCTGCAGCCATGAAGGCAGGTCTGCCCTTTGTGCCGGTCAGAAAACCCGGCAAGCTGCCCAGAGAGGTCATCAAGCAGTCCTATGACCTGGAATACGGCCAGGATACCCTGGAAATGCATCTGGACGGCATCGAACCCGGTCAGCGTGTGCTCATCATCGATGACCTGCTGGCTACCGGCGGCACCATGGAAGCCATAGAGAAGATGGTGAAAAACCTGGGCGGCGTTCCGGCCGGTTACGGATTCATCGTTGAACTGGATGACCTGCACGGCAGAGAACGTCTCAAAAGTGCACCGGTCATGAGCATGATTCATTACGAAGGCGAATAGCTTATTCCAAGCTGCAGAACATCGGACAGAGTGCCGGTGGTCTGCAGCTTTTCTGTTTCTGAAACAGAAAAATGTTGTGCATTCTCTTGCTACTCAGAAGGGAAGAGAATATACTGAAAACAGTTGAACGGTTGCTCAACTGTTGGAGGGACATACATGAAAAAAACATATAAAGTCGAAGTCGACTGTGCAAACTGCGCTGCCAAAATTGAAGATGCCATCTGCGCTCTGGATGGTGTAAAAAGTGCCAGAGTCAATTTCATGACCCAGAAGCTGATCCTGGAAAGCGATGATAAGGATCTGTCTGCTCTGGTCAAGGATGCAGAAAAGGCCGGCAAGAAGGTAGACCGCGATTTCGAAATCGAATACTAGGCAGAAATCTGCCTTTTTTTGGAACTGTTAATTGAATAATTGTTCAATTATAGAAATATGGGCTTCGGTCTGCAGTCCCTGCGGGGATTCGGGTAGACTGAAGAAAGAAACAGGAGATTGATTTATTATGACGAAAAAACAGAAACGCATGCTGAAGAAAATCATCATTTCAGCCGCTGCGTACGTCGTCTGGATTCTCTGCAACCTGTGGCTTCCCATCCCGGAATGGCTGACTCTGTCGGTCTATCTGGTGATCTACGTCTATCTGGGATGGAACATTCTGAAGAAGGCTGTAGAGAATATCGGACACAAACAGATGATGGATGAAAACTTCCTGATGGCGGTGGCTTCTCTGGGCGCATTTGCCCTGGGAGAACATACGGAAGCCATTGCGGTTGTTCTGTTCTACCAGATCGGTGAATGGTTCCAGTCCTATGCGGTGGAACGCTCCCGCCGCAGCATCAGCGCTCTGATGGATATCCGTCCTGACTATGCCAACATTGAAAAGGACGGCAAACTGGAACAGGTGGATCCCGATGAAGTGGCTGTTGGCGATATCATCGTCATTCAGCCTGGTGAAAGAGTGCCTCTGGACGGCGTGGTCCAGGAAGGCGATTCCGCTCTGGATACTTCTGCTCTGACCGGTGAATCAGTACCCCGTATGGTGCATCCGGGATCTGATGTGATTTCCGGCTGCATCAACGAAAGCGGACTGCTTCATGTCAGAGTCACCAAAGCCTTCCAGGATTCTACCGTTTCCCGGATTCTGGAAATGGTGGAAAATGCTACGGACCGCAAGGCCCCGGCAGAACAGTTTATTACCCGTTTTGCCCGCTACTACACTCCCATCGTTGTGTATGCAGCGCTGGCTCTGATGCTCATTCCAAGCTTTATTACCGGGGACTGGAACGCCTGGATTTACCGCGGACTGGAATTCCTGGTTATTTCCTGCCCCTGTGCTCTGGTGGTTTCCGTACCTCTGGCTTTCTTTGGCGGTATCGGCGGCGCCAGCAAGTGCGGCATCCTGGTCAAGGGCAGCACTTACCTGGAGGCTTTCTCCAATGTGAATACCATCGTCTTTGACAAGACCGGCACTCTGACCAAGGGTACCTTCAAAGTCACAGGCGTATTCCCTGAAGAAAAAAGCGGCCTGGATACAGCCGCTCTGCTCAGACTGGCCGCTCTTGCGGAAAGCCGCAGCACCCATCCCATTGCCCGTTCCATTGAACAGGCTGCCGGCACCATTGATCCTGCTGCTGTCAGGGACATTCATGAAATTGCCGGTCATGGCGTGGAAGCCATGGTAGACGGCAAAAAGATCGGCGCCGGCAACATCAAACTGATGAGGCAGGAAGGCATTGAACAGGATCTGCCTGCCGGCAACGGTTTTGGTACGGTGGTTTATATTTCTGTAGACGGCCAGTACGCCGGCATGATTGAAATTTCCGATGAGGTCAAGGCCGATGCCAAGACTGCCATCGATCTGCTGCGCAACTACGGTGTGAAGAAGTTTGTCATGTTGACAGGAGACTCCAAATCAGTGGCTACTGCAGTAGCCGGCTCCCTGGGCATTGATGAAGTCCATTCCGAACTGCTGCCCCAGGACAAGGTGAAGTATGTGGATGAACTGCTGGCCAAGCAGGGACCCAAGGAAAAACTGGCCTTTGTGGGTGACGGCATTAACGATGCGCCCGTTCTGACCATGGCTGATGTGGGCGTTGCCATGGGCGGTCTGGGCAGTGATGCAGCCATTGAAGCGGCTGATATCGTCCTCATGGATGACGACCTGTATTCTCTGGTGACTGCCAAGAAGATCGCCAGAAAGACCATGGGCGTTTCCTGGGCCAATATCATCTTCGCTATTGTGGTCAAGGTGCTGGTTCTGATTCTGTCCGCCTTCGGCCTGGTTGGCATGTGGTGGGCTGTCTTTGCGGATGTCGGTGTTTCCGTTCTCGCCATCCTCAACTCCATGCGCCTGCTGCGGGTGAAACAGTATCAGAATGATTCTCTGAACTCTGCTGTTTCCAATGGCGTCAAAGCCTGAAGACAGGACAACAAAAATTTTAATTCGCAATAAAAACAGGGATGCAGATCAGCACTCAAAGCTGAGCTGCATCCCTTTGTTTTGCGTTACAGGCAGCCGGTCTCTTCTTACGAACAGATGGCTGTATAGCGGGTGGACCGCATTTTCTTATTCACCGGCCTCCGAAGTCATTTTAGGCTTCCAGTAAGGAAGATTTGTCAGATGAGCGGCATAAAACTCCCGGCATTCTGTCAGGCTCATCCCTTCCTGAGGAAAGGAGGAGACAAGAAAATCCAGCAGCTGATCCGGTTCTGTGTAGGTAAAAGTGCCTTCATCCAGACACCACCGGCAGTAGCGGGGATCGGTTTCTCCATCTTTGTTCTTTCCCAAAATCGAAGGTTCAAGGGGCATGCCGCAGCATTCGCAATAGCGGACAACCGGTGACTCCAATAAAGCATCAATGGAGACGCCAAAGACTTCAGAGAGACTCACCAGCAGATCTGGTCCTGGCATTGTTTCATCATTCTCCCATCGGGAAACGGCCTGTCTTGTGACGTGGACTTTGTCGGCCAGTTCAGCCTGAGTCATCATGGATGCATCTCTGAGCTGTCTGAGAATTGTTCCTGCACTCATATCCGTACCTCTTTTCATGGATTCAGTATGGGGGAAGCCGCTTTCCGGCTCAAGCAACCATCTGTTGCCTTTCTTAGCCATTCCGCATGGTTCTGGTCATGAGGATCAGTCACAAAAGACAGGGATTGATGTGCCCAGACTGATAAGCCCTGACTTCTGCTTTTTTTGAAATGAAACAAACGACTGAAAAAACGGGACAAAAGTTGCTAAAAGAAATACAAACATATACCAAAACGATATATAATTAATTCGGAAGCAGGCTGTGTTCAGTCGTATGACCACCTTTGGCAAAAATGCATAAAGATCAGGGTTGATCTGATCTGCATCCATGAAGGGTGCCAGCCTGGAGAAACAAAAGCCGGTCATGAGCTGAGGGAGGGATGATGATGCAACAAAACAAAATGAAATCTGCTCTGTACACAGCCGGATGTGTGTTTGGCACCAGTGTGATCCTGCCGTATTTGAGTATCCTGGACAGTTCCTATCAGATTCCGTGGATCAGAATTGGAAATGCCAGCGTTTCACTCTCCATGCTTCTGTTCTTACTCGAGATGATTGTTGTGATCATCCCGATCCGTACTCTCTGCAAAAAGATGATGGAACAGGAGTGCGGAATGCAGATCCTGTACTGGCTGGCAGGCTTCTGGATTTTTGGCCTGACCATCCTGGATGGAGCGCTGCTGATGGCAGGAGGAGTGAATGTCATTCTGCTTGGCATTCTGACACTGTCTGCTCTGCTTCTGGCAGGCGGCTCTCTGGTGATCCTCTGGCGCCTGCTGCAGGTGAAAAACGGACTGCGAAAACCTTCGATTCTGTTTGACTGAAAACTGAGAGACAGGACAGCTGTGAGACATGATGCTCACAGCTGTTTTTTCATTGTTTTTGACCGGCGTATGCCTGTTCTGGATGGACCATCCTGGAAAAACACGGGACAGTACAAGCTGGATGGAAAACGAGCTGGAAATCCGGAAATTTCCCGCAGGCACAGGCTTTCTCCAGGTTCAGGACTGTTCATGTTTTGTGAACATCAATTCACCGCTCACAGAGGAAAGAAGAAAGCAGTCTGTCATAATGAGAAAGAACATGTAATCTTTCGTCTGCTTTCAGAAACTGTTTGACTTATATTGGGCATTGATGCGAAAATGTTTAATCATTTTCAATCAGATGAAAGTTAAATCTGCATGAAAGACTGAATGAAACCGAAAAACTGCATGAAAGCATGCAGTTTGCCAAATAGAGGGGAGAGGAAGAGCAGTATGCCGACTAAGAAAAGCGTCACCATGGACGAATGCATGGACCATATCCGGACCTATATCAAGAAACCGGAAAATTTACAGCTCATCGAAAAAGCCTACGCTTTTGCTCATGAAGCCCACAAGGATCAGAAACGTAAATCGGGGGAACCCTATGAAATCCATGTGATTCAGGTTGCTGATATTCTGGCTTCTCTGCACTGTTCTCCAAAGACCATTGCGGCAGGTCTGCTGCACGATACGGTGGAGGACTGCGATGGAATCACCTATGAAACACTGCAGGAAGAGTTTTCCACCGAGATCGCCGATCTGGTGGAAGCCGTCACCAAAATCGGAAAGCTGAACAAGGAATTCAAGGATGAAAAGGAATACCAGGCCAGTAATCACCGCAAGCTGTTCATTGCCATGGCTAAAGACATCCGCGTGATTCTGATCAAGCTCTCTGACAGACTTCACAACATGCGGACTCTGCAGTATCAGTCCGAGCCCAAACAGAAGAAAATCGCCAAGGAAACCCTGCAGGTGTATGCGCCCATTGCCCACCGTCTGGGTATTTCCGAAATGAAAAACGAACTGGAGGATCTTTCCTTCAAGTATCTGTATCCCGAGAAGTACAACTCCATCAAGAACCTGGTGGCTGAACGGGAAAGCGAGAGAAACTCCCAGGTGCAGGAAACCATTCTGGATATTGAAACCATCCTGGACCAGTACCGGATTCCCTACCGCATCTTTGGCCGAAGCAAGCATTTCTATTCCATCTACAAGAAGATGATGACCAAGCATAAACGCTTTGAAGAAATTCTGGACCTGCAGGCCATCCGGATTGTCACCGATTCCGTCACCCACTGCTATGAGATTCTGGGCTATATTCACGCCACCTACAGACCCATTCCGGGTCGCTTCAAGGACTACATCGCCATGCCCAAGTCCAACATGTACCAGTCCCTGCACACCACGGTGGTGGTACCGGGCTCCGGCAATATCTTTGAAATCCAGATCCGGACCGAGGAAATGGATTCCATTGCCGAAAAGGGTGTAGCCGCCCACTGGCTCTACAAGGAGTCCAAGGGGGCTGGCGGGGAAGCCAGCGTCAAGGAAATGGAAGACAAGCTTTCCTGGTTCAGGGATTTCTCCATGATCACCGACGAAGAGAGCGAAGACCCCCTGGAATACATGTCCGTGCTCCAGAAGGATATTTTCGAAGCCAACGTCTACTGTCTGACCCCGAGAGGAAAGGTCATCTCTCTGCCTTCCGGCAGTACGCCCATCGACTTTGCCTACCGCATCCACACCGAGATCGGCAATAAAACCGTAGGGGCTGTGGTCAACGGGGCCATTGTGCCTTTGAACACCACCCTGAAAACCGGTGATGTGGTCAGCATCATGACCAACAACAACTCCGCCGGTCCCTCCGCTGACTGGATCAAGATCGTCAAGTCCGGTCATGCCAGAAACAAGATCCGTTCCTTCCTGCAGAAGCAGGAAACCAGAGACCGCAGGGAACTGATCCATCAGGGAGAACAGATGCTGGAAAGCGAAGCCAAAAAGAACAGGCTGGATCCGGCCCAGGTCACTCTCAAGAAGCTGGATTCCATCCTGCAGTCCATGTCCTTCCACAACACGGACGACCTCTTTGTGGCTCTGGCCACCAGCAAGCTTTCTCCGTCCCTGGTGCTGGACAAGCTGTTCACCAACAAACCGGCACTGGATGACAACGAAGAAATCATCAAGATCTACAACAAGCCCGAGCGCAAGCAGAGACCTTCTGCCTGCGGTGTCATCGTGCCCGGCATTGATACCATTCAGGTTTCTCTGTCCACCTGCTGCTCTCCCATTCCCGGAGATGAGATCATCGGATATGTTTCCAAGGGTAAGGGTGCCAAAGTGCACCAGAAGGACTGCCCCAACATTGCCAAAGAGCAGAAGCGTCTGATTCCTGTGATGTGGAGCGACGATCTGGAAGACAAGATGTATACGGTCAATCTGACCCTGCATTCGGAAGACCGCAGCTATCTGCTTTCCGATATCGTCACCGTTCTGCAGCAGAATGGTATTCCCCTGCGTCATGTGGAAAGCGGCGTGGATGCCAATGACCTGACCGCCACCACCAGACTGGAAATCAGTGTCAAGAATACGGAACAGCTGGAAGTGCTCATGGCCAATCTGAAAAAAGTCCGTTCCGTCAACGAAGTCATCCGAACCAGACTCTGATGACAGGATTACCTCAGAACAAAAACCTGAAAAATGATTTGAAGTTCTCAAGCCGTGCTTCTCAGCCAGAACAAATAACTAGAATTGCTTCGTGTAATTGACGAGAAAAAAGGCCAGATATC
>Belle_p2__coassemble_1573_pt1 | contig 26160 bp, 24 predicted proteins | sample Belle_p2__metabat2_low_PE_004 | metagenome-assembled genome bin Belle_p2 | reverse complement strand
TGGAAAATGCGGTCAGGCTACTGGAACGGTGCAGTCAGATATGTGGAATCTACAGGCTGATCTTCTGGGTACAGAAACGCAGAATATTTTCTTCACCAGCGGAGCTACAGAAAGCAACAACATGGCTATTCAGGGGCTGATTCGATATGCGTGCCAGAACAACAAAAAGCATATTGTGTCCAGTTCCATAGAGCATAAGTCTGTTCTGGAAACCCTGAAATACATGGAACAGGAAGGCTTTGAAGTCACCCTGATTGACCCAGATGAGAATGGACTGATTGATGAGAACAGGTATCTGGATGCTGTTCGAGATGATACCTTCCTGGGGATCCTGATGCACGTCAACAACGAAACAGGCGTCATTCAGCCTATTGACCGGATTGGAAGAGAACTCCATCAGCGGGGCATTTTCTTTCTGGTCGACGCAACACAGAGTGCTGGAAAACTGGTACCCGAACTGCAGTCTGCTGAATACGATTTTCTTTCTTTCAGTGCCCATAAGCTCCAGGGTCCACAGGGAATTGGAGTTCTGGTTGCCAGAAAGAGAAATGTACTGACACCGATTCTGTTTGGGGGAAACCAGCAGCAGAAACTGAGACCTGGAACAGTTCCAACAGCTCTGGTAGCCGGGCTTGGAGAAGCCTGCCTCCAGGCTTCAAAATTGTGGCAAAGAAACCGAGAAAAGACAGACCAGCTTTTTGATCTGGCTGTTTCGACCATTGAGGCATCAGGCATTCGATACCAGATCAATGGAGATCTCGACCGCTCCCTGCGCAACATGATCAACATCAGTTTCGATGATGTCTCATCCGAAGCTTTGATGATCATGATGAAAGGCGTATGTGCCATTTCAAATGGCTCGGCCTGCAACTCGGATTCCTATAATCTGAGCTACGTTCTGGAGAATATGGGTCTGGATGAAGAACGGCTGAATAATGCAGTGAGAATCAGCTGGGGCCCGGATACGGATCCTGCAGAAATGAAAGCTGCTATTCAGGCCATGTGCGAGGCAGTTCAATCTTTCCAATAAGCCAGTTATCAATCAACAACAGGAGACGGAACCATCGACAAACCGTCTCCTTTTCGTCGTGGCGCTTCAGAACCCTGAAGTATGAGTCTTTATTCACGGGAAAAGAAAAAGCCCCAGAGGGGCTTTCAGAATCCATTTTAAGCAGCTTACTGCACGACGGAAGTATTGTCATTGATCACCAGATGCTTTTCGTTGAGGCGCATCTCAGTGAGGTCTGTTACTGCTTCGTAGATCAGCGCAAAGACAGGAACGCCCAGGAACATACCCAGGACACCGCCGATAGCACCACCTACGGTAACGGAGAACAGAATCCAGAATCCGGAGATACCCAGCTTGTCACCCAGAATGATGGGCTTGAGCACGTTGCCGTCGATCTGCTGGAGAACCAGGATGAAGATCGCAAAGATGAAGGCATAAACCGGATGGATCAGCAGCAGAAGCAGGATTACTGGAATGGCACCCAGGAAGGGACCAAAGACGGGGATGATGTTGGTGACTCCGATGATGAATCCGATCATGGGAGCATAGGGAATTCGCAGAATCACCATGCCCAGCCAGCAGACCAGACCAACGACCAGAGAGTCCAGCAGGTTTCCGACGATGTACTGCTGGAAGACGTTCTTGGCATCCATGGAATAGAGAGTCACGAAGTTGGCTCTGTCCTTGGAGATGAAGGAGAACATCAGAGTCTTAAAGGTTTTCAGCAGGTTTTCCTTGTCCAGCATCATGTACAGAGCAGCCGCAATGCCGATGACGACGTTGTACAGGCCATGAACCAGGTTCACGGAGTAGGACATGATCTTACTCATGTAGCTCTGCATGAAGTTGGTGACTGTTGCAGAGAGGTTCAGCTGAGCCAGAGCGGCTTCGATCTGGGAATAGTCTAGATCGTATTTGATGGCCAGATTTTCCACTGCCTTTTCAAAGGATCCCGCATAGGACGAGAAGTTCTCGATGAAGTTGGAGATGGAATCAAACAGGCTTGGGACGATGACCCAGATCGCAAAGACCACAAACAGGATAAAGATCAGAAAGACAACGATGGTCGCGATCAGTCTGATGGTCGAGGGTTTGAGATTCCGAAACCGCCGCAGTCTGGTTTCCAGGGACATGACTGGACCGTTGAGCAGAAAGGCAATTCCGAAACCTATAAAGAAGGGAAGAAGAATGTCGAAGATCCTCCCGATGAACTTGCCGATGTCGTTCATTCTGGACAACATCAGATAGGCAAGAATGGCCAGCACCAGAGAGGTGGTATAGATAAAGATCTTCTTCTGAACTTCGTTTTTCAGATTAAAGAAACGCATACAGATCCTTTCGTATTGGCTCTGCCTGTTCAGGCAGATCATTCTGCCTACAGTCTACCATTGATAGCGCGCAAACATTCTTAAGGTTTACCGGTCAAATCTTTGGATTTCCTTCATTTGACAGCGCAGGCGTGCGTTCTTGACAGCCGCCCGGCAAACCGATAAAACGAAGACATGAACAATAACGAAACTGCCTTTATCGGCACTGTCTCAGTCAAGGCTGTCCTGGAGAATCACAAACGGGAAGCTGTTGAACTGATTGTGGATCCCAAGAAACGAAGCCGGGATATCGCCTACTGCATTGCCCTGGCCAAGAAAGCCGGTGTTCCGGTGCATTTTTCCAACAAGGAAGCCATGAACGAAGAATTTGCCAGAGGTCATGGCGGCATCGTCCTCATCGGCAAGGGCAACACCCTGCCCACTCTGGACAGCGTGGATCACCCGGAAGGATTTGTCTGCTATATCAGCGGTGTGGAAGACCCCTTCAACATGGGTTCTGTCTGCAGATCTCTGTATGCGGCAGGGGTGAGCACCCTGATCATTCAGAACCGGGACTGGAGGGCTTCCCAGAACGTTCTCGTGCGCTCTTCTGCCGGTGCCTGGGAAAGAATGAATATTCATACCATCGGCTCGGAAGACGAGCTCATCGACTGGTGCAAGAAGCATGATCTGCCCATCTACTGCGCTTTCCGCAACAATGCCGAAAGCATCTTCGAAGTGGAATTCCCCAAGAACTTTGTCATGGTCATCGGCGGCGCCATGAGAGGCATTTCCTCCCATATTCTGGAGAATGCCGACAAGAACATCTTCATTCCCTATGGCAGAGCCTTCCGCAATGCGCTGGATACCCCTTCGGCTGCAGCGGTTATCGCTTTTGCCTGGACGGCAAAGCATCCCTGGGTTGAAAAGGGAGAATAGCGGAGAACCTGGAGAAACCTCCATAAGGAATAAGCAGTAATCAGGAATTTGAAACAGAAGAGAGAACAGATCCCTGATGGATCTGACTCCCGCAATCATGAAAGAGACAGAAAAGGAGAACATTATGAATCTGACAACCAACAAGAATCAGCTGGTGAAGATGGCTGTAAACACCAGTGTGGATCATCCAAGAATCAAGGGCTATCGCGGTGGATACGATGGCAGAGCCAGAATCTGCGTCGGAACAGGCGGTGTGACCTACTCTCATGCCATTGGTGACCCCTGCATGGATCTGGCCGGTGACCACGTCGAACCCGGCGTCAGCATGGCCAACTCTAAAGACGGCGAAAACCATGCTGTGGAAACTCTGTCCTGTGTGGGCAATGAAGTCAAAATCCTTTCCGGTGAAGCCAAAGGAGCCAAAGGCATTGTCACCGGTACCCATGGCGGCATCGATCACACCATGGCCTGGTTCCCCCAGGAGGTCATCGAAAAACTGGATGGTACCGAAAGCTTCCTGATCAAGACCCATGGACAGGGTCTGAAAGTCATGGAAACCCCTGAAGTGTTCTACATGAACCTGGATCCCGAACTGTTTGAACTCATGGACCTGGATGTGGATGAAGAAGGCAACCTGCTCTTCCCGGTGGCTGCTGTGATTCCCGCTTTTCTGATGGGCAGCGGTGTAGGTTCTTCCACCATCATGGAAGGCGACTATGACATCATGACTCAGGATCCCGAAGCCAACGAAAAGTTCGGTCTGAACAAACTGCGCTTTGGTGACTTTGTGGCCATTCTCGATCACGACAGTGAATATGGCCCCCACTACAAGAAGGGTGCTGTCACAGTGGGCATCATCGTTCACTCCGACTCCTTCACATCCGGACACGGTCCAGGTGTTGCGGTTCTGGCGACTTCCAGAACCGGCAAGATCAAACCTGTTGGCCGCGGTAAGACCAACCTGGCTGACTTTGCCGAAGAACTGCTGGCTAAAAGAGCCCAGTAAAGACTCCCTGCAGAATCTGATGCATTGAAATGAAAAACTGACCGGATCTCAGATCCGGTTTTTTTCAGGCGTTGTATTCGGCAGTTTTCCATGGCGTTTTGGATAATGGACACGAACAGGCAGGAAGATGAGTCTGGAACTTCATCCTCCCGCTGCAGGAGGCATCATCATGAAGGCATCAGAACATTCCAGTCCGGCCATTGTCTTTGAATCCAGAGGAACGAAAAAATTCCTGGCCAGACAGCCGGGGCTGAAAGAGAAAATCGAACAGGCTCTGCTCTATCAGCAGGAGAAAAATTTCTTCAAGACCAAGAGTGCTTCCAGAATCAAATGGCATGGTCAGCCTGTCTATGAAATCCGGGTGAATGATCCTTCCGTTAAGGCCCTGCGGGCTGCTTTTACCAGATCCGATGGCGAAATCCATGTGGTGTATCTGACCACCACTCTGCTCAAGAAGGATTTCACCAAAGAGATGGATGGCTTTCTCAGGGAGGAAAACGGATGAAACTCATTCCCTTAAGACAGGCCCAGGTGATCTGGATGAATGCGCCGAAAAACAAAAAACTGGAAAGCCTCAGTCTGTACACCTTCAAAAAAGACCGGTTTGTGAAACTGGAAAAACGGGATGGAACCCTCCTGCTCAGTGAAAAGGGCTATGTGAATCAGGAAACAGCCCTGGGCGGCAAGGACGACAAGAAGCTGCTCAAGGAAGCTTTTGCCAGAGAATTTCCAAGAAGCACAAGAATCTACGTTCAGCAGACTGAACTGTAGGTTCTTTTTTTGATTTGCCCTTTCTTTGGACTGGATTTTGAAAGAGGAAGAAAGCCGGACCGGCTCTTTATCACAAACCATTGCAGCGTTGGGTATAATATTCCGTATGTCAAATCTCTGGATCAGCGTTCTGGTGGAACACGAACTGCTGCAGCTCAATCATCCCTATACTTATGTCTGCCCCTGGCCAGTAAAACCCGGCGTTCGCGTCCGGGTTCCTTTTGGCAGGCAGAAATCCGTGGTGGGTTTTGTTTCGGCCGTCTATGAAGAAATGCCGGATTTTCTCAAGGAAGATCCAAAACTCGCTTCGAAACTCAAGGCGGTCCAGGAAGTCCTGGACGACAAACCGGTTCTCAGTCCCGATCTCATGGAGCTGGCTCAGATTCTGGCGAAAAAGAACATCTCTCCTCTCATCAGCATGATCAAGCAGATGCTGCCATCAGCTCTTAAGCCCAATACTTCCCGTAAAAAGGAAGTGTTTGAAGACTGGCTGATCCGGCCTGACAATCCTGACCTTCCTTCTTTAACCAAAAGACAGAAGGAAGTGCTGGAAGAGCTCAGCTGGCCCATGAAGGCTTCCGAAGCCCGCAAAGAAAGCAGCCCGGCAATCATCAGAGCTCTGCTGGATAAGGGAGCTCTTATAATAGAAAAGAGACGAAAAGAAGCCGAACTTCTGCCTCAGAACCAGCACAGACAGCCTCCCAGAGAACTGACCCCTTCTCAGAAAGAAGCTCTGGACACCCTGTGGGAAAGCGACCGGAGGGTGAGACTGCTTTACGGCGTAACCGGATCGGGCAAGACGGAAGTGTTCTTCCAGCTGGCCCAGAGAGTTCTCGATGAAGGAAAACAGGTGATCATGCTGGTGCCGGAGATCTCATTAACCCCCATGATGATCAACCGGATCACCAGCCGCTTTGATGTGCCGGTTCTGGTCTATCACTCCAGACTGGGAGATCAGGAAAAGCTGGATCAGTATTACAAGGCGAAAACGGATAAGCCCTGCATTGTCATCGGCACCCGTTCTGCCGTATTCATGCCTCTGCCCAAACTGGGGCTGATCATCATGGATGAAGAGCACGATGCCAGCTACATGCAGGATTCCGTTCCCAAATACCACGCCAGAGATGCAGCTGAAATCAGAGCCAAACAGAACGACTGTCCTCTGATTCTTTCTTCCGCCACCCCATGTCTGGAAACCTTTGCCAGAGCCCAGAAGGGCGTTTATGACCTGGCGGTGATGCCAGATCGGATTGCGGACAGCTTTCCTGAAGTGCGGATCATTGATCTGCACACCCAGCAGATGCACTATGGCCTCTCCGGGGCCCTGATCAGCCTCATCGAGCAGACCCTGGCCCGAAAGGAAAAGGTCATTCTGCTGTTGAACCGAAGAGGCTACTACCCGGTGATTCAGTGTACCAACTGTCATGAGCCGGTGACCTGTCCCGACTGCGGTGTGCCTCTGTCCTATCACAAGCAGACCAACACCATGGTCTGCCACATCTGTTCCAATACGTATAACATGCTGGAAGAATGCCCGCACTGCCATCAGAAAAGCTGGCTGACTACGGGGATGGGCACGGAAAAGCTGGAAGAAAATATTCAGGGCCTGTTTCCCCAGGCGTCCATTGTCCGCATGGATTCGGATACCACCCGTTTCAAGAATGCCCATGCCACCCTGCTGGAGGAATTCGAACAGGAAGGAGACATTCTTTTGGGAACGCAGATGATCACCAAGGGACTGGATATTGAAAAGGTCACCCTGGTGGGCATCTTGGGAGCTGATGCCGCCATGAACCGGGCGGATTTCCGGGCCGGTGAACTGGCTTATCAGATGATGGAGCAGGCTTCAGGAAGAGCAGGCAGAGGAAAGCTGAAGGGAACCGTCTGCATTCAGACCTGGAATCCTGACAGCTACATTCTGCAGTGCATTCGAAGACACAGCTACCGCGGCTTCTTCAACCGGGAAATGCGGTTTCGTCATGCCGGATTCTATCCCCCCTACTGCTACCTGGCTTCCGTGGTCTTCACGGGAGAAGATCCCATGCAGACCTGGCAGTTTGCCCAGTCTGCCTGGCTCTGGCTGAAAAACCAGGAAATCGACGTCTTTGGTCCTCTGGAAATTTCCAGAAGACTGAAACAGACGAGATTTCGCCTGCTCATCAAGGCCAGAAAAGAAGAACAGCTGGAAGAGATCATGTGGTCTTTGCAGCACTGGCTGGAAGAGCAGAAAACCCGGATGACCTGGGAGATCAACATGAATCCCGTGCGCCTGGAGGAATAACTATGGAAATGCGACAGTGGCTCTGGCAGGCTCTGCGGCAGGTGATGCTGCATGGAGCCTACTCGAACCTTTATTTAAAAGACCACCTCAGTGAACTGAGTCCCAAAGACCGGGCGCTGGCTACCCGGATCTTTTACGGCACCCTGCAGAATGCAGCCTTCTGCGAAGCCAACTGGAAACGGTTTGCCAAAAGCCGGGTTTCCGGCAGCCTTGGCGTGCTGCTGACCTTCAGCGTCTATCAGCTGCTGTTTCTGGACCGGGTCCCCGCCTATGCCGTGGTGGATGATGCGGTGAAGCTGGCCAGATCCAGATCGAAGGACAGTGCCGGCTTTGTCAATGCCATTCTGCGCAGCGTGCAGGCAGAACCCCTCAGACTGCCGGAAGATGAAGTGGAAAGACTGGCTCTGGAAACTTCTCTGCCGTTATGGATGATCCGCATGTGGAAAAAGCAGTATGGCTGGGATGCCACGAAAATGATGGCCAAAGCCAGCACCTGCACCCTGCCGGTATATGTCAGACGAAATCCGCTGCGGTTAACCGATGAAAAAGCCAGAGAAAAAGGGCTGGTTCCGGCATCAGATCTGGAAGCGCCCATGAATGAAGTCTATATTTATCCAGGGGATGGCCTGGAAATGGATCAGGGATATGTACAGGGAGAATATTCCGTGCAGGATCCCGGCAGCTATGCCATTGTCAGAATGGCCGGTCCCCAGCCTGGTGACATCGTTCTGGATGTATGTGCCGCTCCCGGCACCAAGACCATGGCCATGGCCGAAGAGATGCAGGGCAATGGCAGCATCACCGCTCTGGATCTGCATGAGCACCGCGTGAAGCTCATTGAAGCCGATGCGAAGCGGCTGGGATTTGAAGACATCATCACTGCCCAAGCTCAGGATGCGACGGATCTCTCCAATCTGGGCGAATTTGATGTGGTGCTCTGTGATGTGCCCTGTTCGGGCTATGGCGTTCTGGCCAGAAAGCCGGATATGAAGCTGCATCTGTCCATGGAAACCATGGATACCCTTATTCCTTTACAGAAGCAGCTGCTCAATGAAGCGGCCAGACACGTGAAACCAGGCGGCAGGCTGGTGTATTCCACCTGCACCATGAATAAGAAAGAAAACGAAAAGCAGGTGGAAGCCTTCCTGAAGACGCATGAAGACTTCAGACTCCAGGAAGAGAAGAGCCTGCTTCCCGATGAAAAACACAATGGATTTTATATGGCGGAACTGCTGCGTCTGCCAGGAAAGGATGTTCAATGAGCAAGAAAAGCATTTACAATCTGACCTTTGATCAGATGCAGCACTGGACGGCAGATCAGGGATGGAAATCATTCCGGGGCCAGCAGATTTTCCAGTGGCTGTACCGGGACCGGGTCAAATCCTTTGATGAAATGACCAATATTTCCAAGGACACCAGAGCCAAACTGGAAGAAGAATTTGAATTTAACCCGCTGACTCTGGTCCGCACCCAGGTGGCCAAAGACGGCACCACCAAGTTCCTGTTCCGTACGGAAGATGGCGCCCTGCTGGAATCCGTTCTCATGATTTTTGACTATGGCAAGTCTATCTGCGTCTCTTCTCAGGTGGGCTGCAATATGGGCTGTGCCTTCTGTGCTTCCGGTCTGACCAAGAAGCAGAGAAACCTGACTGCTGCTGAAATGGTGGGCCAGGTCATGGCCGTTCAGGAAGAACTGGACAAGAAGGGCGAACGTCTTTCCCATATCGTGGTCATGGGCACCGGGGAACCCTTTGACAACTATGACAACGTGATGAACTTCCTCAAAACCGTCAACCACGACAGAGGACTGGCCATCGGCAGCCGCCACATCACCATTTCCACCAGCGGCATCGTGCCCAGAATCATTGAATTCGCCAACGGACACTACCAGTACAACCTGGCTGTCAGCCTGCATGCCCCCAATGATGAACTGCGCAGCCAGCTCATGCCTGTCAACAAGGCTTACCCCCTCAAAGAGCTCATGGATGCCATCGACTACTATACGAAGGAAAACAATAGAAGACTGACCTTCGAATACATCCTGCTCAAGGACGTCAATGACCAGCCCACTCATGCCAGACAGCTGGCGAAGCTGCTGCGGGGATGCAACTGCTACGTCAATCTGATCCCTTACAATGCGGTGGATGAGCACGGCTTCAAATCCGTCAGCAGACCGGAAGCCATGAAGTTCTACGACATCCTGAAAAAGGAAGGCATCGGCGTGACCATCCGCAAGGAACACGGCAACGACATCGATGCAGCCTGCGGCCAGCTGCGCATCAAGGAAATGCGCCGCGAGGAAGCAGAAAAGAAGCTCAAAGAATCTTCTGAGCACTAAAAACATCAAAAGCAGAAAACGGCCGGCGTGCCAATGAGAGCACCCGGCCGTTTGACTTGCTTCATTCTGGTCATCAAAGGTTATTCCTATCGTCAAAACGCTGTTTTTGATCCTGCTGATTTGCCTTTGATGCTCTTTCGGGAAAAAATAGGAATATGAATTCTCTGTCATCATGTACTCGAAAAGACAGAGAACAGGAAAAGATTGAGAATCTGAAACCAGGATTCTAGATAAAGAAAAAGAACCCGACTTTTTCGACAGGAAAGGGGATCGCATGGAAGTTTACGGCAGTTCGGATATCGGTCTGACACGTGAGATCAATGAAGACAGCTATTTCTATGGCAGCAACGAGAAAAGAGAATTCTGCGCCGCGGTCTTTGACGGCATCGGCGGTTCCGCTGCCGGGGAAGTGGCCAGTGACATGGCCCGGAGAATTCTCAAGGAACAGTTCGAGAAAGCACCGAAGTTCCACAAGGATTATGAAGTGGATGAGTGGCTGCGGCTGGTGCTCACCAGAGCTAATGATGCCATTTTTACCAAAAGCATGTGGAGCAAGAAAAACCGGGGCATGGGCACCACAGCCGTGGGCACCATGATCCTGGACATCGGCACCTATATTTTCAACGCGGGAGACTCCAGACTCTACGCACTCTATGATGATGGTCTGATTCAGATGAGTGAAGATCACTCGGTGGTGCAGAACCTCATCAACCAGCACAAAATCACCCCCGAGGAAGCACTGACCCATGACAAGCGCAACGTGCTGACCAACGCTCTGGGGGTGTGGAAATTTTTCAAAATCGACATCAACAAGATCAAGCGGGACTGGAAAGCCCTGCTGATCTGCTCAGACGGTCTTTCCGGCTACGTCAAGCAGGAGCATATCGCCAAGGTCATGAAGGCGGATCTCAATGCGAGACAGAAAGTGGACTATCTGATCCAGATGGCCGAAGAAGCAGGAGGCCATGACAACTGCACTGTCATCGTCATTCAGAAGGAGCCTTCCGATGCTTAATGTCATCGCAAACCGCTATACCATCATGAACCTGGTGGGACAGGGCGGCATGGCTGACGTCTATCTGGCTTATGATGAAATTCTCCAGCGCAAGGTGGCCGTCAAAGTGCTGCGCACCAAGCTGGCAGAAGATCCCATGACTCTGGTGCGTTTTACCAGAGAAGCTTCAGCAGCCTCCAGACTCTCCCATCCCAATGTGGTGGACATTTATGATGTGGGCGAAACCAATGGTCTGCACTACATCGTCATGGAGTACATCAAGGGACCGACCCTGAAGCAGATGATCCGCCACAGGGGCGCCCTGGATGCAAAAGAAGCGGTCTCCATCATGAGACAGCTGGTTTCTGCCGTGCGCCACGCTCATGCCAACAACATCATCCACCGGGACATCAAGCCCCAGAACATTCTGGTCAAGGGAGATGGCACCATTAAGATCACCGACTTTGGCATCGCCCTGGCCAGTGATGTGGTCTCTTTAACCGGCGGAAACGCCGTCATCGGCTCCGCCCATTATCTGGCTCCGGAAGCCGCTCAGGGACAGGTACCCGATGAGCGGGTGGACATCTACTCCATGGGCATCGTGTTCTATGAGCTGCTCACCGGCGAAGTGCCCTTCAAGGGCGATACGGCAGCCCAGATTGCCCTGAAGCATCTGAAGGATCCCATGCCTTCGGTGCAGGCCTTCAATCCTGCCATTCCCAACAGCATTGAAAACATCATCATCAAAGCCACCGCCAAGGATCCCGATGAGCGCTATCCCAGAGCCATTAACATGCTGGAAGATCTGATTGTGTGTCTGGATCCCAAACAGATGAACCAGCCTCTGATCCAGCTGAAAACCACCACTCTGGATGTACCCGGCCGCTGCACCCGCACCAGAAGCGATGCGGAGCGCAACACCGGTCATGTGGAACCCATCAGAGCCAAAAGCCTGGAAAACATGAAGCCGGAAAAGGACACCCATACCAGAACCACCAAGCTGGTCATGACCGGCGCCACCATTCTGCTGACTCTCATGATCGTCTTCGGCCTGTTCTATGCAGGCATCATCAGACTGCCCGGCATCATGGGCTATGAAAGCTTCCCGGATGTGGCCGGCCTGACTGAACAGCAGGCCAAGGATACCCTGATGGCAGACGGCTTTGATCCGGCCAACATCAGCGTGGAACTGGCTGTTTCGGATTCCGTGGAAAAGGGCAGCGTCATCAGTACCGATATTCAGCCGGGCAAAGTGGTCAAGACCGATGCCCCCGTGGTACTGACTGTCTCCAAGGGTGAAAGCTACATGATCAAGAATTATGTGGGCATGTCACTGAGCGATGTGCAGGATAAACTGGAGAATGACGGAGTCAGGATGACCTATGATATTACCTACCGCGGCATGCCCAACACCATTCCCGGTGTGATCATGTCCCAGGATGGGCTCGCTCCCGGTGACCGTGTGGATCCCGATGGCGACAACCATCTGGTGCTGACTGTGTCCGATTATCCATCCATCGTCATTCCTGAACGGCTCATCGGCATGGATGTGAACACCGCCAAGCGGTTTCTCAACGACCAGGGCATTGCGGTTTATATCAACCCCAGCATGGGAGGCACAGGCGTCGTGCAGGATGTCTGGCCTGCTGTGGGAACGGAATACAGGCAGGAAGGAACGGACAGCGTGGTTACGCTGTATCACTAACTATGGAAACTGGAAGAATTATCCGAATTATCTCCAATCAATACACCATTGAAAACGAAAACGGCACCGTCATCGCCTCCCCCAGAGGACGGATGCGGCTGTCGGAAAAACCCATCACCGGCGATCTGGTGGAATTTGAAACCTTTGGCGACGAAAGCCGCATCAACAAAGTCATCAACCGCAGAAACAGACTGCTGCGCCCCAGCGTGGCCAATGTGGATCAGGCTTTCATTGTCACCTCAGCCAAAGATCCAGACTACTCCGCCCACCTGCTGAACCGGCTGATCTTTCTGGCTGCTTTAGCCGGTGCCGAACCGGTGATCGTGCTCACCAAGTCCGATCTGCTGGATGCAGAAGGCCAGGCTGCTCTGGAAAAGGAAATGGATCTCTACAGACAGGCCGGTTACCGGGTTCTTATCACCCATCCGGGTACCAACGATGACGAGCTCAAAGAAGCTCTCAAAGACCGGATCACCGTGCTCTGTGGTCAGTCCGGTGCCGGCAAGAGCTCTCTGCTCAACCGTCTGGAACCCAGCTTCAAACTGCATACCCAGATCACCTCCAAGGCACTGGGACGAGGCAAGCACACCACCAGACACTGTGAACTGCATCATGTAGCGGATGGCCTGGTGGCAGACACCCCCGGCTTCTCCTCCCTGGACTTCGCCCATGTGGATACGGATCACCTGGATGAAGCCATCATCGACTTTGCTCCCTATCTGGGAGAATGCCGCTTCAAGGACTGCAAGCATCTGGATGAACCGGACTGTGCAGTGAAGATTGCCCTGAAGGAAGGCAAAATCAACCCCAGCATTTACGAGGACTATTCCCAGATCATGCGGGAAGCCATTGCCTCGAAAAAATACGGCAAACAATCCGGTGGCAGGAAACTGCCCTGATCAGACTGAAAGGAAGATGTGTTTATGGAAAACAAACTGGTAATCGCTCCATCCATTCTGTCCCTCGACTACTCCAGAATGGAAAAACAGATTGAGGAGCTCAACGACTCCAATGCAGAATGGCTGCATTTTGATGTCATGGATGGTCATTTTGTCCCTAATCTGACCTTTGGTCCCGACATTCTCAAAGGCTATAAGAAAGCCAGCCCCCTGTTCATGGATGTTCATCTGATGGTGGAAGATCCGGCTTTCTTCTCTGATGTCTTTGCCAAGGCAGGTGCTGATCTGGTGACCTTCCATACGGAAGCTCTGGACAACGATCTGAAAAAGAGTGAAGAACTGCTGGATCATATTCATGATCTGGGCCTGCAGGCCGGTTTCTCCGTGAAACCCGGCACCCCCATTGAACAGTTCGAACCTCTGCTGGATAAAGCCGATCTGGTGCTGGTCATGAGCGTCGAACCCGGATTTGGTGGTCAGTCCTTCATGGAAGACCAGCTGGACAAAGTCAGATGGCTGAAGAACAAACGGGATGAAAAAGGCCTGAACTACCGCATCGAAATCGATGGCGGCATCAATGCCGAAACCGGCAAAAAAGCCAAAGAAGCCGGCTGTGACACCCTGGTTGCCGGCAGCTATGTCTTCAAGAACGGGGTCAAACCCGCTGTGGATTCTCTTTTATGAGTTCTGAAACCAAGAAAGCAGAAACCATTTACCTGATCACACCGCTGACGGAAGATTTTCCTGTCAGGGAAGATGCCGTCTATGCCGGTGTGGATGCCGGGTATCTGAAGCTTCTGGAAAAGGGAATTGAACCTGTCTTTGTTCTGGGAGATTTTGACTCTCTGGAAGAAGGACAGAAACCGCCAGTGGATGCCATCCGCGTTCCCATCCGCAAGGATGAACCGGATTCCGAACTGGCTGTTGGCGAAGCCATCAAAGACGGCTATTCCAGAATCATTCTCTGGGGAGCCATCTCCGGAAGACTGGATCACACCCTGGCCAACATCCGTCTGGCCGTCTGGAAGTATCCAGGCCTGATCCTGCAGGATGAAAAGCAGAAAGCCTTTGTGCTGCTGCCAGGACGCTATTCCATCGAACCGGAGTATCGTCATCTTTCCTTCTTTGCCATGGAACCCTCGGTGTTCTCAGAAAGCAATGTGAGCTATCCTCTGGATCACCGTGCTATCGACCAGCAGGATCTCTACACGCTGTCCAACTCCTTTCTGGAGGGGCCGGCAGAAATCGAAGTGCATTCCGGTCGGATTCTGTGTGTGCTGAGCAATTTCCTCTAGGAATGAATGTTGAGATTCAGCAGCAATACAAATTGAGGTGCAGATGTTTCTGCACCTGGAAGAGTGGGTGATACCACTCTTTTCTATTTATCCGGGTTTCCTGCTGTGTGATGAGGGAGAAAATGGGAACGGCTGCCTGTCATTTTCTGTAATCATTAGCCAGGCTAGGCATCAGAATGACTGCTTTGACTAGCTCTCAGCACGCTTGTCCCGTCCTTTTTCCGTTCATACCGGCAATTATACTGTCAGATATGTATTCAAACAGGCCGTTCTGGCCTGTTTTTCTTCGAAAACGAGAAATTTGAACAATATTGGTTCATTTGATCATTTCTGTCGGACATAGTAGGATACAGGGGTTGATTTCTGCTTTACGACGCTTCAATTATTTCGAAATTCTGGAATGTTATGAAGAACAGAAGCGGACCGGGAAAGGAAGTGAATCAGGATGTCAGAAAAATCAACGAATCTGCTGACCGGAACCGCGCTGATCATTGTCGGTCTGGTCTGCATCCTGCATCCGGGACTGGTCTACTCTGTCATCCTGAATCTGGCTCTGGCCATCGCATTACTCAATGGACTGGTGCGGATCATCAAGGGATACCGGGAACTGTCAGCCACAGACATGGTGATGGGCTTTGTGTCCATCGCCTTTGGAGCGGTGCTTGTGTTCTACAGCTATCTGCCTGAATGGATCATCCGGGTGACCTTTGGCATCTATTGCCTGGTGCTGTTCCTGTTTCTGCTGGTGCAGCAGATCATTTACGTCTCCAACAACATCAAGGGTTCCTTCTTCAGCTGGCTGATGACCATCGGTTATCTCATTGTGGGCTGTCTGCTGCTCTTTACCCCCCGTGTCAGCAGCCACATGCTCATGCAGCTTTTTGGCGGCTACTTCCTGCTGCTGGGATTCCGGTTCATGCTGGACTGCCTGGATCTGTATTCCAAGGACTACAAATGGAAAAGACTCATCCATGTCTCCCTGCCCATGCCCATTGCGGCGATTATTCCGGAATGGACTCTGCAGTCCATCAACAATCATCTGCAGCAGGGGCGGGAAGTGGAAGTGTATACCCGCAAGGAAGGCATGGATCATGAACCGGCTCTGAAAGCCCTGGTTCATGTCGGACCTGACGGCTTCCAGAAGGTGGGACACTTCTCCTTTGCCTACAAAGGCGTTGTCTACTCCTATGGCAACTACGATACCGAGAGCGAAAGGCTCTTTGGCACCATGGGAGATGGCGTATTCTTCCGGGTGCCCTACGAAGTGTATCTTGGAAACATCACCCGCTATGAAAACAACACGATCTTCGAATACGGCATCGACCTCTCCCCGGAACAGATCGAACTGGTGGACAGGGAACTGGATGAATTGGTAAACAACTCCTATCGCTGGTACTGCCAGCTGGAGCGCTCCAAAAATCCCTCCGTGCTGGACAAGCTGGAAAGCGACTATCCCAGCCGCCTGCACTACCGGACGGGAGCCAAGTTCTACAAGATCAAGAAGGGCAAGTTCAAGACCTACTGGGCCATGGGAGAAAACTGTGTGCTCTTTTCCGACCAGATTCTGGGTTCGGTGGGTGCGGATGTTCTGTCTATCCGCGGTATTATCACCCCGGGAACCTATTTCGACTATCTGCAGAAGGAATATCTCAAGGAGAACTCCCCAGTGGTCTCCTGTACCATTCATCCTGCAAGACCTCTGGTTTCCCAGGCCGAGCGTGCACAGCAGGCCAAAGAAGCTCTGGCTGAGAAAGCCAGCCCTCAACAGCAGTAAAATCTGCATGAATACTGTCAGAAAGACCATGGAACGGCGTATCGCTCCATGGTCTTTTCTTTTTCTGAGATCCCTTTCACTTTGGAAAGGGAAATGCTATTCATGGCATGAAAGGACCAGAAAAATGGGGCGTATGCCATAATTGAGGCATGAAAACTATTTCCAAACTTGAATGGATCTCAGGCATCGTCTTTCTGGTGCTGGGGGTGGGATGCTTCTTCTTTCCCATCCGCTATGCAGCAGCCTTCTTCTATCTGTGTGCCGCTCTGGCTACCGGAAGCTGTCTGGGACTGATCTATGAAGGATTCCGTCAGAAACGAGGCAGCTATTTCCTCATGGCCATTGTGGCCGGAGTGGCAGCCGGCTTTCTGTGGTTTCATACCCAGTATTCCCATGAACTCATCGGCCTGGTCTTTTCCCTCTATATTTTCTTCAACTTTGCGGTAGAAGGGATCCAGACCATTCTGGACTATGCCGAGAAGGCCAGAGACTTCAAGAGCCATCTGTTTATGACCGTGGTTTACCTGGCTCTCTTTGCGGTTTCCGTAACCGCCAGAAAACATGATGTGCGCTTCATCATGTACTACTTCGGCCTGTACCTGCTGATTCAGGCCTTTGAAGCCTTTGCGGAACTCTATGTCATCCGCCATCCGCATTCTTCGAGAACCTATTCCTTCAACCACTGGGTGGCTTTGCCAGTCTATGTGGTCACACTGCTTCCGTTCTGGATTCTCAGCTCCATGAACCGCAAGCTCATGAAGGAAGATCTCAGAGATCTGCACTATGACGAGCGCAAGAATGAAGAACCGGTCAACCTGCGGGTCTTCATTCACTCCGGACTGGAAGGTGACCACCGGGTCGGCCATATGACCTTCTCCTGGAAAGGGGTCATGTACAGTTATGGCAATTATGACAAGGAAGAAGAAAAGTTCTTCCGCACCATTGGTCCCGGCATCTTCTTCCGGGCTCCGGCAGACATCTATGTCAACAACTGCTGCATCTATGAAGGCAGCACCCTGTTCGAATTCGGTCTGCATTTAAATAAGGAACAGGAAGACAAACTGGAAGAGATCATCGATCATATCCTGTCCATCACCTACCGCTGGGACTGCCCCATTGAACGGGCCAACCACGGCTGGGAGAAGTTCTCCGAATTTGAAGAAGACTATGCCAGCCGCCTGCATTACCGCACGGGAGCCAAATTCCGGAAGTTCTCCAGAGGCCAGTACAAGACCTACTGGGTCATGGGAGACAACTGCTCCCTCTTTGCGGAGAATATCCTCTCTGCCCTGGATCATCAGATTGTTCACAAATCCGGCATCGTGACGCCGGGTGAATACTTTGAATACTTCCAGGAAGCCTTCGCGGATCCCAAAAGCAATGTGGTTTACCGCTCCTGGCATTCTGCCAGTGTTCCTTCCACCCTCTATCCCACTCTGTCCTAGAGAAGAAGAGTGCGGAAAGAAGATTCAGAAAAACAGAAGAACACGCAAAAAGGGAGAGCCTTCAGAGAAATCTGAGATGGGCTCTCCCTTGATCTGTTTTGGGGGTGGTTCTATTTCGGTTTACACAGGCCTGATTCTCTTTGAATCAGAGTCTTGGCAGAACATGAACTTCACTGCATTTGCTGATGCGCTCTTCCACTTCATCCATGAAGGGTGAAGCCTGAGCAGCACCGGATTTTTCCGTACAGATGCTGGCAGCTGCCGCGGCCCTGGTCAGGGCATCCATGACATTCATGCCCTGATCCCGGCATGCCGCAAAGACACCGGTAAAGGTATCGCCGGCTCCTGTCGTATCCTTCACGTCGGCAGGGAAGACTGGAATGAACCAGCGCTGGGAATCCGAGAAGTAGTCGGCTCCCTGGCCGCCACGGGTCATGAGCACCGGACAGCCCAGAATGTCATAGAGCAGGGGAAGAATGAACTCGGAATGATCACGGTCTTCCTCTAAAAGATCTCTGGCTTCGTTTTCGTTGACGATCAGGCAGTCCAGAAATCCGAATTTCATCTTCTTGATGTTGTCGGACATGGGAGCCGGATTGAAGAGAACGTTCAGTTTCTTCTTCTTTGCCAGAGAGAGCAGCTTATCCAGGCTGCTGATTTCATTCTGCAAAAGCAGATAATCGTTTGGTTTGGCATTTTCCAGCCATTCCTCGATCATTTCTTCGGTAATGGCATGGTTGCTTCCCCTCGAGAGCAGAATACAGTTTTCTCCTTCGGGGTTGCGCTGAACCACAGCGCGTCCGCTGGGCAGGTCAGGATCAATCCGGATCATGGAAGTATCAATGCCTTCCGCTTCCAGGGTTTCCTTCAGAAACAGACCGTCCTGTCCTATGCAGCCGGCCATGCGCACCTGGCTTCCAGCTCTTGCGGCGGCAATGGCCTGATTGAGTCCCTTTCCACCGGGAAACTGTTCCACGCTGCTGCAGGAAAGAGTTTCTCCAGGCTTCACGAAATGTCGGACATCATAAATGGTGTCGATGTTCAGAGATCCAATGACAAAAACACTCATATGTTTAAAATCCTCCTGATTGGTAGTCCTGATGGCAGTCAGGACGAGGCTTTTCCTCCCCATTATAGCCGGATCAGGCCCATGAGGCTGTTGGTCTGCAACAGGGGATTGCCTGTGGGCAGAACGGGATCCAGGAGAGGAAGGAAGAAAGATCGTAAGAGGTGGGGAAGAAAGACTATAAAAGGAAGGGAAGAAAGACGGGAGCATAGGAGGCAGGAAAGAAGAGAAGAGGAAAAAATCGCAAAAAAAAAGCCTCAGCATTCACTGGGCTTAAGAGCGGCTACCTTAGATAGCGCCCTGTTTCTTCAGAGTACGTAAAGTTCTGGCTGCAACTTTTACAGTTTTGGGTTTGCCGTCAACCATAATTGTAGCCTTCTGCAGGTTAACATTCCATTTACGACGACTAGCTCTCATGGAGTGAGAACGTTTGTTTCCAGACAGAGGTCCTTTACCAGAGATTGCACATTTTCTTGACATCTTCGCCCCTCCTTACCGAATTATGATTGCACAACACAATCGCTTACTAAGAATAGCATGCTCCCGCCAGGAATTGCAAGCTGGTCCAACCCGAATTTAAAGCAGATTTCAGGATAATTTGCCTGTTTCGCCAACTTTTGCCTCCAGACTTGCCTGAGCAGACAGGTCAGGAGAAAGCTGAACACAAAACAAGCCCTGTGCAGAGCAAAATGAAACAGGTGCCGAAAACGGTTTGGAACCGTTCTCCTGTCGAATACAGTGAAATGTAATATAATTCACATGACTTGTAAACAGAATTGAGGAATTGAAATGAATGAAGGATTGATTCTGGCAGCGGGAGGGCTGACGACCCTGGTTCTGATGCTCGCCGCCATGCCGGCTCTGATCCGTTATCTTCACAAGCTGAAGTTCGGACAGACAGAACGAGAAGAAGGCCTTGCATCCCACAAAGTCAAAACCGGTACCCCCACCATGGGAGGACTGGCTTTTATTGTGGTTCCGCTGGTGGTTTATGCCATCTTCTCACTCTTTACCCCTTACGGGTTCTCTTTGAATACCACCATCATCTGGATGGCCTATGTAGGCTACGGCCTCATCGGTTTCCTGGATGACTTCATCATCGTTGTCCAGAAGAATAATGAAGGGCTCAAGCCCTGGGCCAAGTTCGGCCTCCAGTCTCTGCTGGCCATTGTCTTCTATATGATGTACACCCAGACCAACTCCACAGAGATCATCATCCCTGTGGCTGACATCTCCATCAACCTGTCCTGGTTCTACTTTATCCTGGTGTTCATCATGTTCACCGGCACCTCCAATGCGGTCAACCTGACCGATGGCGTAGACGGGCTGGCTGCCGGTCTGGCTGCCATTGCGCTGGTGCCCTTTACCGTTTTTGCCTTCATGCAGTCCCAGAACAGCATCGGCTTTATCTGCCTGCTGGTCATTGCGGCTCTGCTTGGCTATCTGAAGTTTAACCTGCATCCTGCCAAGGTGTTCATGGGTGATACGGGTTCTCTGGCTCTGGGCGGTCTGCTCGCTGCCGTAGCCATGGTGCTCAAGCAGGAAGTGCTGCTGATTGTCATCGGCGGTGTCTTCATTGCCGAAACCCTTTCCGTCATGATCCAGGTGGCTGTCTACAAGAAGACGAAAAAGAGAGTCTTCCGCATGGCACCCCTGCACCATCACTTTGAAAAAGGCGGCTGGGATGAAGGAAAAGTCGTAGACCGCTTCTGGATGGCCGGTGCCATCCTGGCCATCATCGGCCTGCTGCTGGGAGGAATGTAAGATGGAAAAACCAGATGTACTGCTCATCGGAGCTGCCCGCTCGGGGGTAGCCTGTGCAAAGCTGCTCAACAGAGAAGGCTATCAGGTCACTCTGACCGACATGAAGGAAGTTCCCGAAAAGGAAGAACTGCAGGCCTGCGGCATTCAGGTCTATGACGGCGGTCATCCTGACCTGCTCAAGGAAAAGGAATATGCCTTTGTGGTCAAGAACCCCGGCATTCCCTACAGAGCTCCTCTGGTGAAATACTTTGTGGATAAGGGAACTCCTGTCTATACCGAAATCGAAATCGGCTATCTGTTTGCTCCCTGGTTTGACTATGCAGCCGTAACGGGAACGGATGGCAAGACCACTACCGTCACCCTGCTTCATGAAATGCTCAAAAAGAAGAACTCCAATGCGGTGGCTGCCGGCAACATCGGCCTGCCTCTGTGTGAAGCGGTTCTGGAAAGCGATGGCAGCGAAACCGACGTGGCTCTTGAACTCAGCAACTTCCAGCTGCTGGGCATTGAAAAGTTCCGTCCTCATGTGAGCACCATCACCAATCTGGCTCCTGACCATCTGGACTACATGGATTCTCTGGATGCCTACTACCGTTCCAAATTCAGAATCTTCGAAAACCAGACCAGCGGCGATTTCTTCATCCGCAATCTGGATGACGAAGTGATCATGAGCTACTTCAATGATCCCGAAAAGAATTTCTTCGGTACCCCTGCCGTGACCATTCTGGATTTCTCCCTGAAGGATCCCAGGGCGGATATCCATCGTGATGAAACCACCGTCTGGTTCAGGGACGTGCCCCTCTTTGAGATCGCCGATCTGAAGCTGGTGGGCGAGTTCAACCTGGGCAATGCCATGATGGCAGCCTCCATGGCCTACCTCATGGGTGTTTCCGTCGAAGACATTCAGTCTGTGATTCGCTCCTTCCCGGGTGTGGAACACCGTATTGAATATGTAGGAGAAACCAATGGCGTGCGGATCTACAACGACTCCAAAGCCACCAATACCCATTCTGCCGAAGCCGCTCTGTCCAGCTTTGACTCCAATCTGATCCTGCTGTGCGGCGGTAAGAACAAGGGCATCGACTATACGGTTCTGAAAGCTTACGATTCCGTGATCAAGAAATGCTTTTCTTTCGGCGAGATCAGGGATATTTTCAGCAGTGTGTTTACCAGACAGGAATCCGTTGAAACCATGGAAGAAGCACTGGACAAGGCCCTTGAACTGGCCGAACCCGGTGACACCATTCTTCTGTGTCCTGCCACTTCCAGCTTTGACCAGTTCAAGAACTATGAAGTGCGCGGTGAAATCTTCAAGGATCTTGTCAGAGAAAGGATTTCAAAATAATGGTCTATATAACCGATCTGATCAAGACACTGATTCTTGGCATCATTCAGGGAATTACCGAATGGCTGCCTATCTCTTCTACAGGCCACATGCTTCTGTTCAACGAGCTCTGGCCTCTGCAGCCTGAAGAGTTCTTCAACGTCTTCAAGGTGGTCATTCAGTTTGGCTCCATCCTGGCTGTTCTGGTTCTGTACTGGAACAAGCTCAATCCCTGGTCTGCCAAAAAGACTGCCAAACAGAAAAAGAGCACCTGGCAGCTGTGGATCAAGGTCATCGTAGGCTGCATTCCCGCCGGTATCGCCGGCCTGCTGCTGGATGATCTCATCGACAGCACCCTGTCTGCTCCCTTTGTCATTGCGGTGGCTCTGATCGTCTACGGTATCATCTTCATTCTGGTGAGCCGTCATCCCAAAAAGCCTACCATCAATACCCTGGATCAGCTGACCTACAAGGATTCTCTGATCATCGGCTGCTTCCAGTGCCTGGCTCTGATACCCGGCACCTCCAGAAGCGGCGCTACCATCCTGGGTGGTCTGTATGAAGGCTGCTCCCGCTATGTAGCCAGTGAGTTCTCCTTCTTCATTGCGGTGCCCATCATGGCAGCAGCTTCTCTGCTGAAAATCGTCAAGTTCATTCTGGCCGGCTTCTCCATGAGCGCCTTCCAGATCTTCCTGCTGATCTTCGGCATGCTGGTGGCCTTCATTGTTTCTCTGTTTGCCATCAGAGCTCTGCTCAACTACGTCAGAAACCATACCTTTGCCGTCTTCGGCTGGTACCGGATCGTTCTTGGTCTGCTGGTTCTGTTCATCACCTATCTGCTGTAATCGCAGAAGGGTTAAACCGACGATTCACTTCAAAAGCGCAGCATTCAAACTGCGCTTTTTCTGTACCCTGCTTTCCGGAAAAAGACGGACAATCCCTGAAAGGGGTTGCGGATAAGAATCTCTGAATCTTTCCGGAAGAGCAGTACTCCGGCTTTCTGAGCAGGTTTATACTGAGCCCGTTAAGGAACAGAAAGGATTTGATTGTTTTGAAAACTGCATCGAAAGGCCAGCAGATGGACATGCTTCACGGTCCCATCTGGAATCGACTGATCGTCTTTGCCATTCCCATTGCCCTGACTTCCATTCTCGAACAGCTCTTTCACGCCTCCGACCTGGCCATTGTGGGCCAGTTTACAGGAGAACTGTCCACAGCTGCCGTAGCTGCTGTCGGTGCCAATGCACCGGTGGTGAGCCTGATTCTGGATCTGATGATCGGCATTTCTCTGGGCACCAGTGTGACCATCGGCATTTCCATCGGGCGAAAGGATACCCGGGATGTGGACAAGATTGTTCATACCTCCATCGTCTTTGCCCTGACCACCGGTCTGATCATTGCCGTTCTGGGGCAGTTTATTGCCGGCTGGGTGCTGGAATCCATGCAGGTGCCTGCTGATGTCATGGACATGGCCAGGATCTATCTGATGATCTATCTGGCCGGTCTTCCTGCCAGCCTGCTGTACAACTTTGAAGCGGCGATTTATCGCAGTGTGGGAGAAACCAGGCTGCCTCTGATGGCTCTGGCCATTTCCGGTGTGATCAACGTGCTGCTCAACATCTTCTTTGTGGTGGTCCTGCACATGAATGTGGATGGCGTAGCCATCGCAACCGTCCTCTCCAACTGTATCAGTGCTCTGATTCTGTTTTACAAACTCTGCCATACGGATCAGATCATTCAGGTTCATCTCAGAAAGCTGAAGATTCACTGGCCCACTCTGAGACGCATTCTGCGGATTGGCCTGCCTTCCGGCATTCAGACCGGGGTGTTCTCTCTGGCCAACATTGTCATTCAGTCAGCCATCAACAGTCTGGGAACCGTGGTCATTGCCGCCAGCAGTGCAGCCTACAATCTGGAGATTTTCTGCTACTACTGCTTTGGATCCTTTACCAAAGCCTGCACCACCTTCACCAGCCAGAACTATGGCGCCGGTCAGCTGGATCGCTGCAGAAAGGTGTTCTGGCTCTGCATGGTGGAGGCCTTTGTGGGACTCTCCTGTGTGGATTTGCTGCTGTTAAGCTTCAGTGCGCCTCTGCTTTCTTTGTTCAACAACAATCCCCAGGTCATTGAACTGGGCCAGCTGCGGCTGCTGGTGCTCTGTCTGTCCTTCTTCTTCTCCATGATCTACGACATCTGTGCCGGTTATCTCAGCGGATTTGGACAGACCACTGTGCCTGCCATCCTGAGCATGATCGGGGTGTGCGGGGTGAGACTCTTCTGGATCTTCTTTATCTTCCCCAGACACCACACCTTTCTGTCCATCCTGCTTTCCTATCCGGTTTCTCTGGGCATTACCGCCTTCCTGCTGGTGGGAGCCCTGCTGATTCTTCGTCCGGATAGAAGACGGGAGCAGAAAACAATGGCTGCTCAGGCAGAATGAAAGCGAATTTCAACCTGCTGCTGATCGTTGTTGCCCCGGCTGTCCGGAGAGATTAAGGTATTGGAAAAAGAAGAATGGGTGAAATTCTGAAGACTGGAACAGCAGTGTTCTGAAACCCTGAATCGGAAGATCACCCGTTCTCAAAACAGGAGCAGCCTATGAAAATTACTCGAACACTGAAGACAGACGAGAATAAGCTTTATCATTTCATCTACCATCTGGCCTATGAAGATGCCGGCAAAACGGTGGAGACCGGAACCACCTACAAGAAGATGTTAACGACCATGAAAGGCGCAAAGCAGAAGGTGAAAGTCACTGTGGATGCCATGGAACATGGCCAGTATCATGTCACCATCGATCAGGATGGAAATCTGTACCGGATGAACTACGACTGGACACCCGATGGAGATAACAAAGTGTCCCTGGTCTATGAAGAAACCGTGGAAATGAAGGACACCAAGGGAAAGCTCAACCAGAAGCTGAGCAGCCTGCTCATGGGCCGGTCCGTCAGAAACCGGGTGAATACCCGTCTGGATGCCTTTGAAAAAGCCCTTGAGGACTTCACATGGCAGGACTAGGGATCTCCATTTATCCGGACCGGGATGACGAAGAGAACATCAGACACTACATCAATCTGGCATCAAAATATGGATTCACCCGGATCTTCTCCTGCCTGCATTCCACAAAAGGAAACACCAGAGAAGAAATCATCGAAGAGTTTCGCTCACTCAATGAGTACGCCCACCAGAAGGGATTCTCCATTTACCTGGATGTGGCACCGGCCATTCTGGAAAAGCTCGGTGTGGACTGGAATGATCTCTCCATCTTTCAGGAGATGCAGGTGGACGGGATCCGTCTGGATGAGGGATTTGACGGCATGAAGGAAGCTCTGATGACCTGCAATCCCTATGGGATCCAGATCGAGCTCAATGCCAGCATGGGCAATGGCATGATCGACAACATCCTTTCTCATCATCCGGATGTTTCTCACCTGACCACCTGCCACAACTTCTATCCCCAGCGCTATTCCGGTCTGTCTCTGAAGCAGTTCCGGCTCTGCAACGAGGGGATCAAAAAGCATCATCTTCCCATTGCAGCGTTCATCGGCATCAACAGAGACGATGCCTTTGCGGCCAGAGAACTTTCTGAAGGCCTCTGTACTGTAGAAGATCACAGAGACCTGTCTCTGGAAGCCCAGGCCAGACTGCTGATTGCGGAAGGGACCATCGATGACATTCTGATCGGCAACTGTTATCCCACTGAAGAAGAACTGGCCAGCCTGTCCAGACTGCGTCCGGGGATTCTCAATCTCAAGCCGGTGCTGGAAAAAGAACTGCAGGAAACCGAACGAAAGATCCTCTATGAACATCCGCATTTTGTCAGAGGAGATCTTTCCGAATATATGGCCAGAAGCACCCAGCCAAGAATTACCTTTGCGGACGAATCCATCCGGCCGGAAAACTGCAGAGCTCTCAAAAGAGGCGATGTGGTGATTCTCAATGATGACTATGGCCGCTACAAGGGAGAACTGCAGATTGTCCTCAAAGATATGCCGGCCGATCCCAGAAAGAACGTCATTGGTCATATCCCCCAGGAAGAGCATGAGCTGCTGGAAGCTCTGCTGCCCTGGAGACCTTTCATCTTCAATGTCTGATGATCACTGATCAGGCAGACGGTGCATTGGAAAACTGTCAGACAGAAAACGGAATTAAACAGAAAACCCGCAGAACCATGGAAGTAGATCCATGCTATTTTGTACCAACCCGCTTCGCGGGGGTGGTTAATCTAATATGTTTCTCCGAC
>Belle_p2__coassemble_1512_pt1 | contig 28640 bp, 10 predicted proteins | sample Belle_p2__metabat2_low_PE_004 | metagenome-assembled genome bin Belle_p2 | reverse complement strand
TCGGAGAAACATATTAGATTAACCACCCCCGCGAAGCGGGTTGGTACAAAAAAACTCCTGCAGTTTCCTTCTTACTCTGGAAACTGCAGGAGTCATCTTTCGAAATCGTGTTACCGAATTACAGTACACAGATTCCGTTCATTCTGAAGTTAAAAACCGTTCTTGAATCCCATTTCAGTTTTCCGAAGTCTCTTCATCAGGCGCCAGAAGAGTTTCCTGAACATGAATCTGAATTGAATCAATTTCACGCTGATCCTGTGTTGTCTTTTCGTGTTCAGCAATGAGATGGTTCTTGTCGTCATAGCGGGGAATCATTCGTAGTGAATAGATGTTCTTGAACGCATTGATAACATCCGAATTTCCGACATTGGAGAAAGCAACAAGCTGTGTGCCAGTCGTTTCACACAGACTCATGAGAGCTCTGATGATATGCCCGGACTGAACATAGGCAAACGGGTTGTCCAGGATCATGGCATGAGCCGCTTTTCTTCCATAGATTCTCGAGTATGCGTCTTTTCTCTGATAATTCAGCACGGCGGAAACAACAACGAACGCGCAGAGGAATCCTTCTGCTCCCGACATCCGTCCTGCCTGGCTCCAGGAAATTCTGGTCTGTCTGTCTTCTTCGATTTTGTACAGCTTGATGGCAATTTTTCGAATCTCAACCAGCTGATCGTACAGAACTGCAGGATGAATCCTCTGTGAAATCAGCACAGTTTCCTTTTCTCTGTTTGCTTCTACTTCCTCAACAAGCTGATCCAGGAATGCTTCCAATCTGATTTTTGCGATGGGTTCAATTTCTCCCCAGTCCTTTATTTCGATCGAAAACATTTTCCGGGAATTGCCATCGATGGTGATCGTCGTGTCCTGGTCCATGATCTTGAGCTGCGTATGAAGATTTCTGACATAATCCAGAAGCATCTGATGCAGCTGCTTGCGGTTCTCTTCCAAAAAACGCAGGTCAGCCTGAGTCTTATCGATGCGGTTTTGCAACAGAGCCTGCTTCTGCTCGATTTCCTGTGGCAGGTTTAATGGTGTATCCAGCAGACTCTGGATACTTTTGAGAACATCAAAGCATCCTGCCTGTTTCGAGCGGTATTCTTCCAGGCTTCTGGAGATCTTCTGGTCCAACTCTTTTTTCTGCCTTTCTTCCGTATTTTTCTGATGGGTGTGACTGACAATCAGATCGGATGTATGGTTGTTCAGGTCTTCTACAGTCCACAGTGAAATATCCTGGTCAGACTCCACATTTGAAAACAGGAGAACGGGCCTGATTCTCTCCGCGATCTGTCTGAACTGCTGGCTCTTTTTCTGCAGTTCTGCCCGGCCGTTCTGTACATCGGTTAACTGGGCTTCCAGAGTTTTCTTGGCTTTCTCCAGATCCATCTGTCTGCAGTCTTTCTTCTCCAGCGGCTTGGCTGTACCGGTCTTTTCCATCATCTGTTTTTCATTGGACTCAATCAGTCCCTGCAAACGGGAAATGGAGCCGGCTAGGCCAATGAGCCGGTTGTTGTATTCATCCAGACTGTCCTGAAGATCATCTCTTCTGGTTTCCTGTTCAAACTGCGCATCCTGAGAAAATCTGAGGTTTTTCCACTCCTCATTCCTGAATTCATACCGTCTGATGAGTTTGTCCAGTTTTTTCTTGGACTCTTTGGCTCTGTTTCTGGCTTTTTCAAACTCGGCATAATACACGTTGTATTGAGAAGCCGACAATTTCTGAGAAAGAGAATCAAAACGGGGAAGAATTTCTTCCAGAGTCCCTTCTGCAGGCTTCGATTCAGCAAAACTTTCAAAGCCATCAACATTCTTCTGTGTTTTCTTCACTTCTTCTTTTGCCTGTGCTACAGCAGCACTCATCACCGGAATCTGTTCTTCCAGAACACTGAGTTCACTCTCTGTTTCGCGCAGTGTGTTCTCACTTCTGGAAAGCTGTTCTTCTGATTTCTGCATGAGATGATAGTCATGTACCGCCCTTGTGAAGCCATCAAAAAGCTTTTTCCATTCGCGGCAACGCGCCTTCTGGCTCAGAACAGACTGATTCAGAGTTCTGATCTGTTCTTTCAATCTGTCTAGCTGTTCACGGTTCAAGTCCAGCTTCTGCGAAGCGGTATTCTTTTCTTCAATGATTTTTTCGATGCTCTTCTGCAGAGTATCCAGCTTCTTCTGGGATTCCTGCAGGTTCGAGAAATGAAGACCATCTTCGTCACATCGTTTCTTTTCATTTTCCAGATTCTGACGCTGGGTGCGCTGCAGTTTCAGAAACTGTTCCTGTCTTCTTCGTTCGTTCTCCGTATTCCGAATCATTTTTTCCAGCTGTTCGGGGAAAATCAGATTATCGTTGAACTGCAGATAGAAAGATAAATTTGGAAAATCAAACTGGTCATTGTTTGAAAGCATTTCTCTGCTGCAGAAAATCAGGGGAGACGAAACATATAATTTCTGTTTTTTCAGTTCTTCCCGGAGCTGCTCTGAGTCTTTCTGATCCAGAATCAGAGAGAATGGAAAAAATGGATGCTTCTGAACCATTTCCTTTTTCTTCTCGTCCTTCATGCGGCTGTTTCGCAGCCACTGCGCCCCGGTCTGAACCTTAAGATTCAGCTGATCGAAAACACTCTGAACTTCGTCACTGATTTCAAGACTTGTTCCGCTGTTCAAACTTTTCAGTTCTCTGCTCAGCTGAGAAATCGATTCTGCTGCGGAAGCTTCCAAGGAGGCATGCCTGGCCAGCACTTCCTGATAACCAAGATCGATTTTCGCCTGATCCCAGAGATTCTCCTCAGAAAGACCAATCAGGGCCAGAAGGGATTTTCTTCTGTCCAGCGCCTTCAGCAGTTCCTGATGATCTTTCTCGGTGTTTTTATGCTCGTTTCTGGTATTGACCAGATTGATTTCCTTTTCCTGAATCAGCGTTCTGGCTCTTCCTATTTCCTGTTCCAGATCTTTTTCCTGACTTTCCAGGAGAGCAAGCTGCTGATCCAGTTCCTCTTTCTTTTTCTCAAGAACCTGACCGGCATGTTCCATAATGGCTGTATCTTCTGCCCAGTTCAGTGAATGAACGATGCTCACATCTCCTGTCTGCAGGAATTCCTTTTCCCGGTTGAAATACTGATCAATATGATCCTGAAAGACGCGACAGTTCCCTTTTTCAGACGCGATTTCTTTTTCGAGTCGGGATCGGTCTCCTTTTGTTCTGCGAAGATCAGCATTCAGCTCGTCCAACAGTTGCTGCTTCTGCTGGCTGTTTCTGGTCTTTTCTTACAGCAGATCGGAGTACAGGACATACAGCCTGCTTCCATAGCCATTTCTTTTCAAAATAATCTCTTCGTCTTCCAGTCGGGCACTCGCTGCCTTTTCCTCATAGAGAGCAGCCTGGTTCTGATGATCAGCCAGTTCTGCCGCTTCTCTTGCGCATTCGAGCTGTCTGAGCAGAAGCTTAACCTCATCCAGTGCCTTTTCCGCTGCCGCTTTCTGATCCTGAACCTGGCTTTGCTGCCGGGATAGAACCTCTTTTTCTTCGGTATACCGATACCATTCAATAGAGAGGATTTCATGTTCCAGATGCCGGATTTCATCCTGAGCCGCCTGGATCAGTTCAGCGTATTCACCATCTTCTTCATCGAAGCTTTTCAAAGCCCGGTCAATGGAAGCTCCCAGTACAGCGATTTGCTTTTCTAGGATCATTCGTTCTTCTACACTTTTTGCCAGAAGACGGGCTTTTTCATGGAGTTCTTCTAGATAGTCAGCAAATTGAGAATAGACACTCTGCAGCTCCAGCAGCTGTCTGTTCTTTCTCAAAAGAACGATGAAATCAGATGTCTCTTTCTGGAACCTGGCAATATGGGTCTGGTCTTCAGGCAGCTGCGCTTCCCGGTCGATTTTCTGCGCTGCGGCGGGCAGAAGAACCTTCCGGATCAGTTTTTCCTCCGTGTCGTAGGTTTCACAGAAGGTCGACAGCCCTGATTCTTCCAGGTTGAATTCTCTCATCTGTTCCCATTCAGCCTGCTCAATTCCCAGTTCCTTCAGCTTATCCTGATAGGCGCGTGATCTGCCAGAAGCAGAGAGATTATACAGATTGAATCGGCCAGGACGTTTCTTCTCCAGGTCCTCGAGCATCCGTTTAGCCTGTGCGAAATTCAAATAGGATTTTCTGCCGTTTCTTTCTTTTTGCAGCAGTTCCATTCCTGCCAGAGATGATTCATCGGGCTGGCTGTATTCGGAAACCCAGGTAAACAGATCAATTCTGGAATTTGCCGGGTCCTCAGCCCGGGTATTCTTTCTGGCCATGAGGCCGACTGAAAAATATCCGGCCTGCGCATCCATTTCCCATTCCTGCACAATAAAGGATGGGATTTCACTGCGGAAATAATCTGCAAAGCGACGCTTTGGAAAATTCCGCTTTTTTCCGCTGATATAGGGAGCCAGCAGCATCTGGGTCATAACAGATTTACCACCACCATTTTCCATTTTCAGCAGGGTGGAGACTCCCTCGACATTCAGAATCTGGTCAGTAATTACATTCCTTGTCCCGTTATATTCCAGATGTGCGAATCGCACGGCGTTAAGCTTCGGCATCTTCTATTCCTTCCTGTTCTACTTCCAGACTGGGCAGTGCTTCAAAGCATGCCAGGATTTCGTCATTGCGCAGAATGCTGTCTATGAGAGCATTCATCCGAGGCGTGACATAGATCAGTTTTCGTTCTTCCAGATAAATCACAAGGTCCTGTTGCTGCAGAAAACGCAGAAGCGCCTGATAAAGCTGCAGCTTGGTTCCACGTTTAGCGCTGTCCATTTCGGAAAGAAGGTTGCTGTAGGTATCCTGCATTTCTTCATACGGGATGTTGCCGGGATTATCTTCCAGATTAAGTCCGGCGCGCAGAGCCTTGTCTGTTCTGTTCATCCAGTCCCCCAGAAACAGAAAATCTCTGAGCTGGCCATCCCCGTATTCCGTAGAATAGAAAGCATTCAGCAAAACCAGGAGCATGAACATCAGCAAATAATAATGAACATCCGTCTGCTGTGATTTCAGCAGCTGTTCTTTCAGATCCGCCTTGGAAAATCCGATAAACGTATTGTCTTCTTCCGGAACCAGAAGGAGCATGTCGCGTCCCGCAATGATCCGGCAGTTGAAATCTGCTGCCATGGCTTCCAGTTCATCCATATGAGAACTCTCTTCCATCAGCCAGAGCGCCATTGGATCTGATGCAGCGAGCATGCCGCTCTGAAGCAGTTTGTACATAATTTGGGCGATCACAGTTCTTTCCTTTCTAACCGAAGGAGCAGATTGTCCACCTGCACCCTGTAGTCCATCCGTTCTTCATGAATCACAAATTCAACTTTGCCTTCGGTTTTCATAACCTGCAGTCTGGCAAAATACCGCAGAAGAGGCTCATTTTCCATCGCCTGCAGGACAGCCAGAGGAAAAGAAAATGAACTCTGCTCTTCCAGGATGATGTCTTCCCGCTGGGAATAAAGATCTTCCAGATCAAGGCTGACCACCGAGGAAAGATCCGACAGAATCACTCTGGCCTGATCCACTTTTGCAAAGAAATCCGGATTCAGAAGATGTGACAGCTCAGCCTGGTGGCCTTCAACCAGTAAAAGAGCACACACAATGGCATGGACCATGGAATTGAGTTTTTCCACCTGCTCAATTTTCTCTTTTCTGCGTCTTTCGTATTCTTCTTCATCAAATGACTCATCCACCGCTTCCCAGATTCCGTCTTCGCTGTTCCTTTTCAATCGGCAATACTGGAAAGCTCTTTCCAGTACAAATCGTTTTGGAAGCGGCTTGTGAAACAGTGTAAACAGCAGTGAATCAAGATTGCCCAGCCTGTCCGGTTTTTCCATCACCGTATTCCAGACGGCCTGCCTGAACGGTCTTCTGGCAAAGAAGCTCTGGCGCAGCTGATGATCCAGCTGTTCGTTGAGCAGACTGGAAAACTGATTGAGCGCATCCAGTATGGAGGACTGCGCCATCAGGCTCTTTCCCAGATAGTCCTGAATCTGAATCAGAGCCCGGAGATTCTGTGCATCCTTCTCAGTAAACTGTTCGCTCTGCACTGCACGGTGTAGATCTTCCAGCAGAAAGCTTACGTTTTTACTGTATTCAGCAAACTTTTCACGGCTGTCATTCATCAGGGTAAAGGTCTGCTCGTTAACCTGTTCATAGGCTTCCCCGTTCAGAAATGCAGCATTGGAACGGACCTGAATGCTGCGATTCTGGATTTCCATTTCCTGGATTTTCAGCAGCTGAAAGATCTCTCTGATTTCATCCAGTGCTCGGGAATAGTTCCCTGCTTTCAGCTGTAATTCAAAGACCAGATCCCGGAACTGCAGCTGCATGTTTTCTTCCATTTCCAGAGTCGAAAGCATGAGGTGAAAACCGTCATCGCTCATCCGATAGGAAGCTTTGGGAACACCATTCTGATAGACCACTTCTGAATTCAGATAGTTGAGTCTGACTTTCCATCTGTCATCTCCCTGAACAGGATTGAAGAAAATCGGTTCTCCTCTGTTACAAAGAATGTTACTGATGCACTGTTCTGCCAGTTCCTGACACTGTTCTTCGTTCAATTCATTTCTGAATACATCCCGTGAAAACTGCCGGATAGCCATAGCGATATCGTCTAGAAAACACGGTTCGCTGGCCAGTGTCTTTTCCATGATGAATCGCAGAACCATGAAAAACAGAAGAATCTGCTGATCCAGTCTTTCAAACCCATATTTCACCAGCGTCCGTTCCTTGGACTTCAGCAGGCCAAACAGCTGTCCGAAAAGAGCAATGGGGTACATTCGTTTTTCCAGATCCCGATAAAACTCACTGTTCATGTCTCATTCCCCTTTCTGTCAGCACTCTTTCTCTTCTGTTATTTTCCGTTTTCTTCGATAGTGAGTCCGGTTCAGAATTTCCTGCGGGATGTAACAGCCCTGTTCCAGCAGTTCGCTGACTTCTTTTCTGAAAGAGTCCGGAAAATAGGAATAGAACAGTTCTCCCGCACAGAAGCGCTGACGTTCCCTGGACTGCGGAAGACTGGCTTTTCTTCCCTGCTCCAGCATGGCTTCATACCCCGGAATCCAGGGTTCAATGGACACAGCCGGATATTTCTGATGCAGGCTTTCAAAAATCTGAATTCCTTCATAATCCAGGTCTCCCCAGTAATAGACAACCGCAAGGGACTCTTTCAGGGCAGGATCCCCAAATTCAATCAGATCCTGAAAGGAGCGCTCAATACCGTGTCCTGCACCATAACCGACTGTATTGACAGGAAAGCCCAGGATATTTTCGGATCCATCAATAAGCAGGGACCGGATGCTGACATAGGGATCCAGATTTTCCACGATCAGGACATTCCCTTTTTCTCTCTTCTGTGACCAGACCGAAAGCGGAATTCCTGTCATATAGAAACGAAGTCTTTCGACTGGTGCTTTCAGGTTTTTCAAAACCCGCAGACCATCTCTGGCAAGAAGTTTTTCCTGACCAAAGATTTCGAAGGATCGTTCATTCTGGGAAATCGGCTCCAGTTCTTTTTCATCTGGATGCTCATTCAGCCAGGTCTGCAGAGCCATGATGACTGCTTCATCCTTTTCGAACTGAACGAGATGGCTCTTGTAGAACTGAGCGGATAAAGGGGGCTCGATGAGATGGTCGACTTTTTCAATTAGAGTTGCTTTGTCCATGCGTGGTCGTTTCTGAATGTACCTTTTATACAGAACCGGTCTTTTCCCATTGACGCCAGAAGCCTTGACGGGTTCCAGTTTTCCTTCCACTACCATCGCTTCAATGCGTTTCACATTTTCAGCATAGGTGAGTTTGTCATTCATCAGCTGCTCTATTGGTATTCCCTGCATTCTCAATCTCTCCACATCGATCTAATGATTCCGTTGTTTTTACTTAAAGCGTTTCAATCATTATGTCAGAGAACCTGTTTCAATCAAAGAGTGCCCTTAAATTTGCAAAACGGCTGGAACGAGCAGATCAGTCAAATGCTTCGTATCTTTCTTTCTGATCCCCTTCAATTTTTGAGAATATTACAAATTGGACAAAATGAATGATAATATTGTAAGAACCAATGAAACCGTATTCATTGAAGTTTTGAAAGGAGAAACAGGAAATGAAAAAGAAGACACTGCTGCACAATGTGCTTACCCCGGCACTTGCTCTGTCTTTAACCATGACATCTTCCATCACCCCCCTGCTTGCCGAAACGCCTCATGCTGCAGAAGAGCAGAATGACAAGGTCAACATTGCTCTGAACAAGCCAACCATCTCATCCAAAGTGGAAGGCTCCCAGGAAGGCGGCTATGCAGTTGATGGAAATGACTCCACTTACTGGGCATCCCCTAACCCCAGTGAGCTCACCGTCGATCTGGAAGGCATCTACCTCATCGACGAAATCAACCTTCTTGCCTACTTCTACTCGTGGGAAGGGGTTGACCGCTACTACGAATACGAGATCTATGCCGGTACGGATCTGGATCATCTCGAAAAGGTAGCAGAAAAACAGGGAACCGACTTTGAGGTTCCCGAAGGCACCAGTTATCTGTTTGAAGGAGAAAAACAGTTCAGCGCCCGTTATATCCAGGTGCGCATCAAAAAGACCCACGCTGAGGGTCAGCCCAACAACAACACCGGACATATTCGCGAACTGAGAGTGTACGGCACCCTGGATCCAAACGCCGAACAGCCTGTCAAACATGAAAACGTGGCACGCGGCAAGACTGCATTCGCCAGCAGCCATGAATCGAACAACTCCGCCGACAAGGCCATCGACGGAAACAAAGGCTCTTACTGGGCAGCCTCCAATCCCACCTGCATCGACGTGGATCTGGAAGCCTGGTATGACATCGATGAAATCAAAGTCATTCCCTACTACAGCGATCAGCGCTTCTACCACTATGAAGTCCTGGTCAGCGATGACGGTTATGACTACGAAAAAATCGGAGAAAAGAAGGATGATGCCTGGCAGACTGCCGATGGTGAAACCTATACCTTCGAAAAGAGAACCGCCCGTTATGTCCGGGTTAACATGCTCTCCAACTCCAAGAACCCCGCCGTTCACGTCAACGAAATTGAAGTATATGGCGCTCTGAATCCGGACTACAAACCCTCCGCAGATGAGGATTTTGAAGGAGACATTGCTCTCAACAAACCCGTCCGCTCCTATTCCAGCCAGAATGGCCGCGAACCATCCAACATCAACGACGGCCAGAAAGCCACCGGCTGGACCGCCCTGTATTATCCGGGTTACGTGGATATCGATCTGGAAGATAACTATGCTCTGAACAAACTGGTTGTCATGCCTTCCAACGCCAACCCCAACGCGTACTATCAGTATTCCGTCTACACCTCCATGGATGGTGTCAGCTTTGATCTGCTCTGCGAAAAGCAGGACAGGAACCCCGTCAACTCCAAGGGAGACATCTATCATCTGGACGGACAGAACGCCTGCATTGTGCGGATCTATCTGGAATATGCTTCCGATGCACCCACCGGTTCCATTCAGGAAGTCGCCGTCTTTGGTGACAAACTGGATACGGAGGTCCAGCAGCGCCCCGTCATTCAGGTCAAAGACTTTGCGGATTCCGAATACGCAGCCCCCATTACCCAGGAAGAAACCCTGGAAGAAGTCCGCGGCGTTGTCAGCCGGACCATTGGTGCTCAGTACAACGACTGGTTCGACTTTGTTCTCGATGAACAGACCGAAACCGAAAACGACTGGTATGAACTGTCCACCGTCAATGGCAAAATCCAGATCCGCGGCAACAAGGGTCTCTCTCTGACCACGGGTCTCAACTACTATCTGAAGTACTACTGCAATGTTTCCATTACCCAGCAGGCCCGCAATGTGACCATGCCCGATGCGGTTGTTCCCATTGAAGGCACCATCCGCAAAGAAACTCCCTATGCCATCCGCTATGCCTACAACTACTGCACCCATTCCTACACCATGGCTTTCTGGGGTGAAGAAGAATGGCAGAACGAACTGGACTGGCTGGCTCTTAACGGCTTCAACGCCATTCTGGACATCACCGGCCAGGAAGAAGTCTGGCACCGTTTCCTGAACGAGCTTGGCTATTCCGATGATGAAGTCAAGGACTGGCTGGTCGGCCCCGGCTATTATGGCTGGCAGTACATGGCCAACATGGAAAACGTCAACGGACCCGTTCCCGACAACTGGTTTGAAACCCGCACTACCCTGGCCCGCAGCAATCAGCGCAAGATGAGAGCCCTGGGTATGACCCCCATCATGCAGGGTTACAGCGGCATGGTTCCCAACAGCATCAACGAAAAGGATCCCAATGCCCAGATCATCCCTCAGGGTCTGTGGAACGGTATGCAGCGTCCTGCCATGCTCAAGACCAATACCGACACCTATACCGACTACGCAGCCAAATTCTACAAGGCCCAGAAAGATGTCTTTGGCGACATCAGCTATCTGTATGCCACCGACCCCTTCCATGAAGGCGGCAACACCGGCGGCATCGGCCGTGAAATCGTAGGACGACGCGTTCTCGATGAAATGCTCAAGGCTGACGAAGATGCCATGTGGGTCATCCAGTCCTGGAGTTTCCAGCCTGAACTGCTCTCCCAGATCACAGCCGAAGAAAAGCTGGATCACATCCTGCTTCTGGACCTCAATGCCACCAAGGGCGCCCGCTATTCTTCCACCGGTGAATTCGCCGGCAGTAACTGGGTTTACTGCATGCTGGAAAACTACGGCGGCCGCTCTGGCCTCAACGGCAACCTGGAAAAGTACACCCATATTCCCAGTCAGGTGAAAAACCAGACCAGCCATATGGTAGGCATGGGTATTTCTCCTGAAGGCACCAACAACAACCCGGTCCGTTTCGATCTCTATCTGGAAATGATGTGGGAAAGCGAAGACATCGACCTGCAGGAATGGATTGAACACTATATCGAGCGCCGTTATGGCACCGTCACCGAAAACACCCGCAAAGCCTGGGATCTGATTCTGCAGAGCTGCTATCAGAACAACAGCGGCTATGCCGATCCTCCCGAATCCATCTTCAACGGCAGACCTCAGTTCAACCTCTCCAAGTCCGCTCCCAATGGAAACATGAGCATCAGCTATGACAAGGTGCGTCTGGAAAAGGCTCTGAGCTACCTGATGAAGGATTACGATCTGCTCAAGGACAGCGAAGGCTATCTCTATGATGTGACCGATTTCCTGAGACAGGCCACCGCCAACAGCGGCATGCAGACCAATCAGGCCTTCACTTCCGCCTTCAACGACGGAGATAAGGAAACCTTCCAGGAACAGTCCGCCAAATTCCTGGAGATGGTGGCTTTCCAGGATGATGTCCTCAGCTCCAACTCCAGCTTTATGGTTGGCACCTGGCTTGAACCAGCCATGAAAGCCGGTGAAGGACAGGATGAATTCACAAAGAAAATCTTTGAACTGAATTCCAAGGCTCTGATCACCACCTGGGCTCCCTACTACTGCTGGGGTGTCTATGACTATGCCAACCGTGAATATGCCGGTCTGACCAGAGATTACTATCTGGTTCGCTGGGAAGACTGGATTGACCGCCTGAGCCGCAAACTGGATGGCGAAGACGTTCCCAACTACAGCGAAGTCACCACTGATGAATCCCATGAACTGGCCTGGGAATGGGCCCGCAGTGACAAAGAATATGGCACCAAAGCTACAACCAATGTCAAAGCACTCTATGAAACCTTCGATAAGAAGTATTCTCTGATGAATCAGGGTTCCGATCCAAAACTGATCCGCTATACCGACATGACAGTCACCAGTGAGATTCCCGTCATGGGCAGCTACAGTCTGGACCGGGCTTTTGACGGCAACCCGGATACCTTCTGGTCTTCTGAATACGGCACCTATGAACCCTGGGAAATTCTCTTTGAATTTGATGACATGGAAACCATCAACAAGTTCTCCATTCTCCCCAGAAACTATTCCAGCCGCCAGACCGGCAACGGAGACATTCTGGGCATCGAACTCTATACCAGTGCAGATGGAGAAACCTGGCAAAAGGCTGCCGAAGGCAGTTATGAACGCAATGGTGAAGAACGCGTCTGCACCTTCGATCCCGTCACCACAAAGCATCTGAAACTGGTGATCACCGACTTCCTGATCTGGAACAACAACCAGAGCATCAAGTCCGTCACCGCCGGTGAATTCCGTGTCTACAGAGCCTACCCCATGGCAGACTCCAGCACCCTGGATCTCAGTGGCAGCACCATTGACGGTGTTGCTTCTGACACCACCGTTTCCGGTCTGCTGTCTCAGTTCAATGTACCTGAAAAGGGCATCGTGCGCGTCCTGCGTGATGGAGAAGAACTGGATGGTGAAGTTCTCATTCAGAGCGGTGATGTGGTGGAATACAGCTATAACGGAACAGCAGCCAGAACATGGACCATCGGTGAACTGAAGGTTCCCGCTGATTTCACTGCCCTCAACCAGCTCATCTCCTCCTGTGAAGCCTTTAAACAGGAAGACTACACAGCAGAAAGCTGGAATGCTTTTGCCCAGGCTCTGACGCTGGCCGTTGGTGTTCAGGTCAATCCCGAAGCCACCCAGGAAGAAATCGACGCTGCCTGCACTTCCCTGCAGACCGCTCTGGATGCACTGGTTCTGGCTGAAAGCACGGAAAACTGGAAGATGCTGCTGTCCATGAGTCTGGAATATGCCAGAACATGGAAAGAAAATAATCCTGACAGCACCGTTCATCCTCTGGTTCTCCAGCGTCTGGATGAAGCCATGGAACAGGCCAGCCAGATTCTGGAAGATCCAAAAGCTTCCAAGGAAGAGATTCTGGATGCCTGGAGAGCCCTGACAAACGCCATTCAGATGCTGGACTTCACCAGTGACAAAACAGAACTGCTGGCTCTGATTGCCCAGATGGAACAGGTTGACCTCTCCCTCTATGAAGATGATGAAGCCAGAGCTGCCTTCGTCGCTGCACTGGAAGCTGCTAAAGCCGTTGCCGACAGCGATACTGCTCTGGATGAAACCAGCATTCAGCCGGCCATCCAGGCTCTGCGTGATGCCTTTACCGCGCTGAATCCGGCTGTACCGGATGTGGATGTCACTCTGCTGCAGCTGCTTGTCGAAACAGCTTCTCAGATCGACAGATCCGCTTACATGAGCGATGGTCTGGCTGAATTTGAAGCTGCTTTAACCCATGCTCAGGCCATTCTGGACCATCCGGAAAGCCAGAGTGTAGTGGATGAAGCCCTGACCACTCTGCATCAGACCTGGCTGTCTCTGCGTCTGAAAGCCGATGAAGATCTGCTTAGCAAACTGACAGAAACCAGAGCTGCTCTGATGACTTTCAGAACCAGCAGCTTCTGCACCCAGGATCAGGCTGTCAGAGCCATGAACCTCATGACCCGCATGGACGCAGTCCTGGAAGCACCTGAAGCTTCCAAAGCGGATGTGGAATCTCTGATTGCCGAAGCCAATGAACTCATGGGACTCCCCGAAACACCGGAAGACAATCAGAAACCTCAGGAAACTCCAAAACCGGAGGATAAGACTGAACCTGCCAAACCTGCTCAGTCTGAATCTGACACCAGCACAACCCAGAAGAGCCAGTCTGTACGGAAATCCGTTTCTACAGCAGCTTCCAGCCGTCTGGGTGCTGCCGCTGCAGCCCTCCTTGGTTCCGCCGGCCTTCTGCATCTTTTAAGCAGAAAGCGCCGCAAGCACTAAACTGATCAGCTGACAGTCAGCTGAATCAAAAAATGAAAGCCTCGTATGGCAGCCACTATCGGCTGCTCGTACGAGGCTTTTTCAAATCAATTGCGGGTTTTCCATTCATTTCCACCAAAACAGGGAATCCACTGACAGAAATCTGAAATTCATCATGTGAATTTCATCGACTGCAAATGGATTCCCTTGTCTGTTTTTCAGGATTTTCCATCCAAGAACACTGGATGAAGGATTTATTAATCACTAAACCCCGGCTTCTGCAATGTCTAAAGTAATACAGACAGAAGCAGAATAAACAGGATGAGAGATGTAACCATCAATCCAATGGTTAGATTTCGTTTCTGTTTATTTGTCCATTCTGAATTGATGATCAGGAAGATCAATGACATAAACAGAACGAGGACTACTCCTAATGCAACATTGATAACAACCAGATTCTGAATCGAGACATTCTGACTGATCGCGCTGAAATCTATGGTGAGGAGTGAAAAGATCGAAACAAATATACCCATCAGGGTCAAAATGTTCGCATAAATTTTCCCTTCCTGACTCTTCAAATTTTTAGTAGCTGACTCAATTTCAGAAATCTTGCTCTGATATGCACTTTCATAGCGACCAAACCCACGATATTCAACTTCATCAGAAAATGAATTTGAGTTTTCTGTCTGATATGGATGCTCAGGAATGGTATCGAGCTGGTTAAAGAACATCTGAGCAATCTTAGTTCCCTTTTCGATTGTGATCTTCTTATCTGAAGCGTTAAACACCCGGAGATAAGCTTTTGTATGATGACCTGGAAAGTAAGTCGGTCCATTTACAATCAGGCCAGTTCGCATTAAACCGTTCTTTTCACCAATTGTTACCGCCAGATCTTTGGGAACAGTAAATTCCTCTTCAGACTGAACCATAACGTAATCTCCAGGATTCAGAACAAGCTTAGTTTCACTGCCTTCACGCAGGATCTTGCCAATTCGAATGTCATAGGAAATGCATCCCAGATTCTCTTCTTCAAATCCGCTATTGAAGATTTCGTCTTTTCTTTCTCTGATCTCTTTATCCACCAGCATACAATCACCTTCTAATTTATCTTATATTTTATCCCTTCAAAGACACTTAATTCAAGATTGGATACCAATCTTTTTATCATAAGAAGTTTTATTTATTAATATTCATTTTTAAGTACAACCTGTTTTTCTTTTCCAGAGATACTTAAACGGTTTGACGTTTTCTATTTACTCTTCGGGTACTCAGATCATAACTCAGCTCTTGTATTTCCTCTTCATAAACGATGCAGCAAACCCAAAATGGCGGAACCCCGTCTGGGATTCCGCCATCGTTGTTTGAATGGATGAATCAGTTCACTGATTCAGTGCTGTATTGCTTTGCCAAAACTATCTGCGGCGTCTGTTGTGTGCCAGGATTCCAAACAGTCCAAGAGCACCAAGAGCGGCTGCAGATGTACGGATCCAGGACAAGCTGGCTGCAGTCTTGACAGACTTGGCCGTCTGGCTTTCCTCTGCAGTTTTCTTCTCGGTTTCCGCGGGTTTCTGGCTGCTTTCTGTCTGATCAGAAGGTGTCTTCAGATCATCTGCCGGTTTCAGATCCGGTTCCGGCAGTTCGGGCAGGTCGAGCTCTTTCATCAGGGTTCTGGCCTCATCCAGAGTATCCAGTGCTTCCTGAGTACCCACTTCGGCTGCTCCAGCAGAGCATCAATGGAATCTGCCACAGCCGTGATGCGTGCCTGCATGGGAGCTGCATAGGCAGTCAGACTGAGACTGCGCAGCATGACGGATGCATCTTTGAGCTGAGCCAGCAGGCTTTCATCTGCCTTCAGGCGCAGAGACAGCCATGCATTGTGCAGACGGGCCACAGAGGCATCCACCTGTTCCTGATTTTCAGCAGAAGCAAGAACAGTTCTGGCTTCTTCCAGGGCATTCTGCAGTTCATCCTGTCCTTCGCTGAGATATTTGTTCAGGTCGGTACCCTCTACAGAATCCACCAGCATCTGCAGCAGACTGAGATCCAGATCAGCCGGTTTCTTTTCCAGAGCATCCATGGCAGCCTGCAGTTTTTCAATGGCGGCCTGAATGCTGACGTCAGTCAGAGCAGCAGGATCTTCATTGACCTGACGGGCATAGTCCAGAGCATCCTGGAAAGCCTGTCTGCCCTCTTCTTTGTAGTCGTCCAGATTCAGAGATTCAGCCCGGGCAATGAGAGCACGCAGCTCTGTCTTGTCGGTCTTCATACCCAGCATCTGGATGGCACGGGACAGTCTGAGCCAGGCAGTGTTCACTTCCTCCTGGTCAGCCTTTTCATCAGCCAGAATGGTTCTGGCTTCTTCTCTGGCTCTTCGGAATTCTCTGAGAACGAGTTCGTTGACGCCTTCCAGTTCTCCGGCTGCTTCCAGAGCATCCGCCTGACTGAGAGCCTGCTGCAGCAGGGTCTTGTTGGCGGGTTTGACTTCGGGTTCTTCCGCTTCTTCCACCTGGACTGTCTGCAGAACGGTTGTGTTCAGGCCTTCGACTTCAGCAACACCGATCACAGTTCCCTTACGGGCATAGAGATCGGGGTTCAGGCTCTTGAAGTGCAGGTTCAGTTCCTTCTGGCCGTCTGTGAAGTCAGCCTTTACAACAGAAGCCAGTTCTGGTGCCTTTTAACTTCTGTCTGAACTGCCGGCAGGTCTTCCAGAGATTCCAGACCCTGAACATGAACGGTGCAGGTGATCTCTTTTCCATATTCCTTCAGAGTGCCTCTGGCTTCAAAAGTGCCGGGTGTTCTGTACTGAACGCTGGAGATCAGCTTCCAGTTGATGGCAGCCTGCTGGCTGCTGCCATCCTCAAAGACGATGTTCACACTCTCTGGCAGAACGGGAGCCTTGCCGGTTTCGGTTGTGACGGCTTCGGGCTGTTCCATGGAGGTAATGGCCAGGGTCTTGCGGATGGTGATGGTATACACCTTGTCACCGGCAGCAGAGCCTTCGGTGATGGTCAGGGTGTTGTTGCCATTGTGCAGATCGAGCACAACAGGCTTATTCATTTCGGTGATTTCTTCTCCGTTGATGGAAGCGGAGATGCTGGCGTTAGCAGCAGTCACCTGAGGCATGCGGAAGGTCACATCCAAAGAAGGATCAGCCACCGCTACCACGTAGTTGTAAACATTCGGATTGAATTCGCCATTGATGTCAATGTTGGTCAGTCCGAGATGCTTGTCATAGGTGACATAGGAAGGATTGGTGATGATCTGGACGTCATCGATGTCGGCTGTGCAGTTGATGCCGCCAAAGCCGATGCCGCCATGGGTGTACTGGCCGTCATCCGCAGACAGCAGAGTCACGCCGTCTACAACGAATCCGACCTTGCCATCAAAGGTCTGTACCTGGAAATCGTGCCATTCTCTGTCGTTGAATCCTTCGGGAACAGCGGCAGTGCCCAGACTGACATCGCTGCCAGGGGTATGCTTGCAGATTTCAAAGTAGGGGGTGCCGGCCGCAAAGCCTTTGCCGTCGTTGAGGTTTCTTCTGTAAACCACCTGATAGGAAGGCGGGTTGTTGTTCTGCTGGCTGCTGCCATCAGAGTTGGTCATCACAAAGATGGTGAAGTTGTCATAGGCGAAGTCCAGAACGTTCTTATCGCCCCAGCCTTCAAAACGCCATTTCATGTTGACCAGATAGTTTTCCCAGGAAGCGCCGGTCTGATAGAAGGCGTGGCCGTCGCCGCTGTAATGCTTCAGATAGTGGTTTCCGGCTTCTTCCACCACTTCCTGAGTCAGTCTGTCGGCATCGTTGGTGGTGTGGTAGAAATCGGGCACCTGGCCGTCTTCAAAGTCCAGATCCAGTTCAGCACTGGAAACGGGGTTGGTGATGATCTGAATCTCATCCAGATCCACAGTGCAGTTGATGCCGCCAAAGCCGATGCCGCCGGTTGTGTAGTCGCCATCATCGGCAGACAGAATGGTGGTGCCGTCGATGACAAAGCCAACCTTGCCATCAAAGGTCTGCACCTGGAAATCGTGCCATTCCTTTTCGTCGAATCCTTCCGGAACGGCTGCGGTGCCCAGGCTGATGTCGCTGGCTTCCGTATGCTTGGAAATTTCAAAGTAGGGGGTGCCGCCCGCAAAGCCCTTTCCGCCGTTCTTGTTGCGGCGGTAGATGACCTGATAGGAGGCCGGGTTGTTGTTCTGCTTGCTGCTTCCATCGGAGGAAGTCATGACATAGATGGTGAAGTTGTCATAGCCGAAGTCCAGGACATTCTTATTGCCCCAGCCTTCAAAACGCCACTTCATGTTCACCAGATAGTTGTTCCAGGAAGCATTGGTCTGATAGAAGGCACTGCCGTCTCCGCTGTAGTTTCTCAGATAGCTGTTGCCGTCTTCCGTCACGATTTCCTGGCTCAGACGATCAGGATCATCGGTGGAATGGTAGAACTCGGGCAGTTTTCCATCTTCAAAATCCAGATACAGCTGTTCTTTGTTGTCTTCAGAAGCATCATAGGGAGGGATTTCAGGCAGAGCGCTGTCCTGCCAGTCTTCAGCAGGCTGGCCGCCATAGATGGCCACTTCATCAAAGAAGGAGATGCCGCTTCCCTGTTCACTGCCCAGGGCCACATAGTCAAAGGATGTGGAGACGCCATCGGCTGTTGTCAGTTCACGGACCAGCTGGCCGTCAAAGTAGAGTTTGACGCTGTCGCCGCTGGAATAGTCCCATTTCAGTTCATGCCAGCCATAGGTGCGGCCGATGCTGGTTCTGGTTTTGGTGTTTCCAACCTGCAGAGTGTAGACGCCATTGCTGCCGCCGCCCACTCCGTTGTCGATACCCATGGCAACGGGAGTCTGTCCGTCATCCACACGGGCATAGGTGGTGATGCTGGCATTGATGTTGATGCCGGAATCATAGGGGCACAGATTGAAGCCGGCTCTGTCGAAGAGCTTAACGGTCACGATCTTGTTGAGATCTTCGCCAAAGGTTCTGTAGAGCACAGGCTTGCCTGCATCACTGTTGATCTGCAGAGCGGCTCTGCCGGCCAGCGCGCCTTCGGACATCCACTCAGTGGTGATTTCCGGAGTACCCTTGGCGGACCAGCGTGAGTAATCCAGTCCGTTTTCGAAGTCATCAGCAAAGTAGACATCTTCCGGTTTCTCTTCGGGTTCTGTTTCTTCCAGGAACTCTTTGGGGAAATCGGGCGTGATACCGATCTGGTCGTATTCCATTCTGGATTCATCAAACTCATCCAGATGGCTGGTGTGATGACCAAAGTCGATGTTGGCATTGTCAAAGACGATCTGGTCATTGTTCTGGGTGATGGTGTTGACTTCCATGTTGAAGTGCTGGGGGTTGACCACCTTCACATCATGGAGTTCCACACCGGATGCTCCCATATCCAGGTTGATGCCGTTGGGAGCAATGTCCGTCATGGACGGGTTGGCAGCTACGCTGTCAATGAGCATCTGATGGATGGTATTGGGTTTGTAGCTGGTGCCTCTGTACAGATAGCAGGCAAAGAGTGCGCCGTCATCCTGCTGGCAGTCGTGCAGATAGACGTACTCAATGTTGTTGTGATGGGTGTACAGATCCCGCATGGGCTGGTAATTTCTATCTCCGTTGGGGAAAGCCGTGCCGGGGTTGCGGCTGTTGCCGGCTGTGAGCAGAATGCCTCGTCTGGGAGAGTTGTAGATTTCCACATGACTGACAGTGTTGTAGCCGGACTGCTGAATGGTGAAGCCGGAAGCCTGGCCCACCAGTTCGCCGATGTCATGAATGACACAGTTGGACACCAGATTGTCTCTGGAATAGCCGTCTCCGTTTTCATCACCGGCCACACCGGGATAACCGCCGTCGAAGTTGATGCCGCCATGAGCAGTGTTTTCGATCATGCAGTTTTCAATTTTCGCATTCTCATTGGCCAGGTACAGTTCGATGCCGAACATACCGGAGTTTTTGATGCGGGAATTGTTGATGGAAATGTTGCGGGTGTTGACCAGACTGACGTTTCCATACTGGAATTCAATGCGTTCCGTCTGTTCGCAATAGGAAGGCTGGGTGCTGCCTTCGGCTTCTTTGGGATAGAATCCCAGACCGTCACCGGCATCTCCCCAGTTCCAGCCGTAGGCATACCATTCGGTATGGTCGGCATCCTTGATTTCCAGACCGCTGAATTCGATATTTTCAGCTCTCTGGTCTCTGGAGGAACCTTCCACCCGGATGATTTCCTGCATGGTGGGAATCACGATGTCCTGCTGGTCGATTTCCCCATCAGGGTAGTAATACAGATCCCCGGTGCTGGCGTTGTAGTAGTATTCGCCGGGTTCATCCAGGAATCCCAGGTTGCCCTGCACAAAGTAGCGGGCATTGTTTCTTGTCGCATATTTGGGACGGTAGATTTCCGGATGGCCTTCTACGGTTTTGAAGGTCATCTTGCGGGATGAAGTGTCAATGGCGCTCACCGGAATGGTGTCGGTCATCCAGTCCCAGTAACCGCCATCCCACATGTAGATGGAAGCATTGAGATCGCCGCGTTTCTGGGCGTTGATCAGACCGTTGAGGGAATCCTCATCCAGATCCCCGGCGTTGTAGTACAGATCACCGGTTCCGCCGCCGGCAGAACGCATGTAGGGCGTCAGAGCAGAACTGAAGCCGCTGTCGTTATTGCGGTTCTGAGTGCGGGCCAGGGTGGCACGCTGGTCATTGACATACAGGGTGTGGAAATCATTATCCGTTCCCACATGAGTCTTGTAGACCTTGCCCTGCATGTCATCGGGCAGATCGCCATCGGGGTTGGAAGCAGGATCGGCTGTGGCATCCACCAGACTCCACTGGGAAGTGACCTGTTTTCCGCCGATGAGGTTGGCGGAGCCCGCTTCATCCAGATTGCGGTAGATGATGTTGTAGCCGTTGGTGCCGGAGTCTTCTTCCGTCAGAACAAGAGGTTCATTCATGTAGTAATCCCCGCCGTCGAGGAACACATAAATGTCTCCGGTCATGTCGTCATTGATTTTTCGCACGGCTTCTCTGGCAGCCTGAAGCGTTGCGAATGGTTTTTCAAAGGAACCGTCGTTGGTGTCATCGCCCTGGGGAGAAACGAAGAATTCCGCCTGGATGGAACCAGACGAGTCCTCATCTGCTGAAACCGCTGCAATGGGAAGAGGGGTTCCCGATGCAGTACAAAGCAGAACAGCCGCCAGAAGGCTCTGGGTCAGCTGTTTACTCAGCTTTTTCATAAGCTGATGCATCCTCCTTTCTTTTTCCTTTTGATGCGTAGAGCGGTTCTTCATGGGGGTGCCGGGGTAATAGCACTACATGAAAACCGTTTCAAATGTACTATATTGGAATTCCCAGTGGAGTTCACGTCTTTTTTGAAAGTTCATTCCAGCACTACACTAATTGTAGGAAAAACCAGTCAAAATGCCATTATAGCCGAATTTAGCCCTTAATATTACTTGTTGTAGTGTTGTGTATTAATAAAGTTTGTTCTTTGTTTTTCAACTTCGGTTGATTCGTTTCAGATCCCGGGAAAGAAAGCTGAATTCTGACTGTTTTCACTGAAGTTCTCTGTTTTGTGCAGTCTGCTCAACGGTTCATGGCAGGCAGACGCATCGTCTTTCATGATCTTTTTCATTTTCCAGAGAAAAAGCCTGCCCGCGATGCATGCGGACAGGCTTGTGAAGCATGGAATGATTCAGTTCTTTTCTGTTTTACAACAGTCTTTTTCCGGAGCAGATCTATCTGCGCTTTCTGCCAAGAACAGCGAGCAGACCGGCGGCAGCCAGGCCAGCCATGGTGGTCATGACAGCACTGAAGCGGGCAGCGGTCTTCACGGATTCGGGCTTGTTCACAGACTGTTCAGCCGGTTTTTCCGTCTTTTCCACAGGAGCCTGCTGCCTGTCGGAATCAGTGGAAGTCTCCTGTTTCTGAGACTGGTCTGTTCCATCAGCCGGTTTCTGGTTGTCGGTCACGGCATTGAGCTTAGCTCTCAGATCGGGAATTTCATCAGCCAGTTTGGCGGATTCAGCAGGATCCGGTTTTTCCTGAGCCAGGTGCGTTCTGGCCCGGCCTGCAAAGCTGTTGAAGAGAGCCTGATCGTCAGCACTGAACAGCATCAGATTGGCTGCTTCGATCTCGTTAACGAAGGAGCGGATCTGTTCCAGCAGACTTTCATCGGGCAGCAGACGCAGGTTCAGCCATGCCTGATGCAGAGCAGCTGCGGCTTCGTCGATTTCACTCTGGCTTTCTGCCTTGTCCAGTGCGGTTCTGGCAGCTTCCAGTGCAGAGGTGAAGGCTTCTTTGCCTTCTTCTTCATACAGACTCAGATCGGTGTCTTCCACTGTCTCGATCAGCAGTTCCAGAACTGTGGTATCCAGTTCCTGGTCGGGTTTGCGAACGGTTTCCAGATCAGCCATGGCAGCCTGCAGGCGTTCGATGGCCTGAGCGATGGAGACTTCAGTCAGCACATCGTCACGTTCAGCCACGCCTTTGGCAAAGAACAGGGCATCTACGAATTCATCTTTCTGCACGCCGTCTTCATACCGGTTCAGATCGATGAGTTCGGCAGCGGAAATCAGAGCTTCCAGTTCACTCTTGTCTGTCTTGAAGGACAGCATCTGAATGGCAGCAGCCAGTTCTCTCCAGGCCTGATTGATTTCATCCTGTTCAGAAGCGGGGTTGTTTAAAACAGCCTCGGCATTGGCCAGAACGGATTCAAAGTGCTGAGCTACCAGCTTATTGACGCCTTCCAGAGCACCCTGTTCCTTCAGGGTATGAGCATAGTTCACTGCCTGTTCCAGCAGAGTTCTGTTAGCTTTGGAAGGTTCTTCAGAAGAAGCAGGAACCAGTGCCTTGCGGCTGGCAAACAGAGCAGAAGCCATGTCATCCATTTCAGCGGTACAGGTTTCATCATCTGCCTTGTCCAGCAGCGCTCTGGCCTGTTCTTTCAGGCTTGTATAGGCACTCCAGCTTTCTCTGGTGTAGTCTTCTGCATTCAGGCGTTCAGCGACAGCCAGTTCAGCTTCCAGCAGCATACGGTCAACTGTTTCTGCAGCCGGACCTCTGATGGTCCAGGCACCGACTTCAGCCCAGCCGCGGCTGGAGGGAGAAGAAGGAGAAGCGCTGACTTTATTGAAGATCACGGTATAGGTGTCATAAGGCAGCTCGCGTTCGAAGAGCACGGAACCTTCGGTACGGTTCTGGGCATAGGTGTCAAAGTCTTCATCCATGACGGTTTCACCGGCAGAATTTTTGATGACCACGTTCATGATGCCATGATCGGAAGCCTTGACGGTGGTGACGGTAATGGCATCACCGGTGAAGGTGCCGGTCAGTGCACCATCGGTTTTCTCGGTAGCCATGAAGTTTCCGGCTACGAACCAGGAACCGGAAGCAGTGAAGCTGTTAATGGGCACAGTGACGATTTCCGTGGATTCCGTCTTGAGTCCCTTCAGAGCACTGTTCAGAGCTCTGGCAGCAGCATCGATGGCACTCTGGGTGGCCTTTTCATCTGCCAGAACGGTTCTGGCCTGATTCAGAGCCTTGTTCAGCGTGTAGAAGGAGCTTCTGGTGTAGTCGTCTGCGCTGCATTCTTCTGCCTGCTTCACCAGGCTTTCCAGAGCGCTGGAGTCTGTACCTTCCAGACCCAGTCTGACGAAGCGGTTTTCGATATAGAAAGCCAGAGTCTCCACATCCAGCTGGGTGGGCAGTTCCTCTGCAGCCAGTGTTTTTCCATAGAGCAGGCTGTCTTTGAGGGCAGCATCTGCTTCAGTCCAGGCAGGAGAGTTTGTGTCAATAGCATCAATACGGGATGTCAGAGCATCCAGTCTGGTGCGGTCTACTTCAGTGGATCTGGGGCTTTCGTCCAGAACGCTGATTTCATAGATGGAGGGTTCCTGATGACCGGCTTTCAGAATGATCTTAACGGTGTCTGTTTCTACAGGTGTCAGGGCAACCGTAGAGCGGTCATGTCCGGAGTTCTGATTCTGGGCAGCCAGACGATCGCCGGAAGCACAGGTGATCCATTCCCCATCAGACAGAGCCTGGATTTCATAGGCTCCAATGCCGTTGTGATAGGAAACAAAGACATCAAAGTTCAGAGCACTGACGACGGTCTTTTCAGCCAGCTTCAGAGTAATGGCGATTTCTTCACTTCCGGTGGTGTTGGCGGAAGCCCATCTGGTTTCCGGATCACCATCAGTCATCTTGGAAGCACTGTAGGAAGCGCCCCAGTCCTGTGTCCAGGAGACACTGGTTTCGGCAATCTTCAGAGAACCGGTGGTATAGTCGCCTTCAAATTCAGCAGATACAGGCTGTTTTCCATTGAACAGAGCAGCTCTGATCAGGGTGTGGCCTTCTGCATTGACGGCGACAGGACCTGTATATTCCTGCGAAGCAGCCGTTGGTGCACTGCCATCGATGGTATAGCGGATGGTGTAGTTCGAGGGGGTAGCCAGTTCAATGGTATCGCTGGCGCTGATGACACCGGAAGCCTTGTTGAAGGTGATCTTTCGATCAGACAGTTCGTTTTCTGTCAGGGCTTCGATGCGGCTGATGGCTGCTTTTCTGCTCTGCAGTTCTTCAGCACTCAGGGTATTGTCTTTCAGACCCTGCAGCAGGCTCATCACTTCCACAACATCTTCATCGATTTCCTTCCAGCTCAGGCTGTCGGTTTCGCACAGATACAGAACGGAAGAACGCAGAGGTTCGGCTTTCTGCTGGAGTTCCAGAGCCAGTCTGGCTTTCTGAACCAGAGCACCCAGGCTGGAAGATTCATTTTTCAGAGCTTCAGAAAGCTCATCATGCAGAGCTGGCAGAGCATTCTCCAGTTTAGGAAGCAGTTCTTCAGCCTGTTCTTTCAGAGAATCCATGCCGGCATTGGAAGCGTGAATGGTATAGGTTTCTCCCTGAACAGCATCCACAACAATCTGACCCTTTTCGTTGACGGTGAAGTCGATGGTTTCTCCTTCGTCATTGGTGATGAAGGAAGAATCCAGACCCGGATATTCAGCTACAAAAGTGCTGGAAGCTTCCGGTCCGTCATAGCAGAAGGTAAAGGTTTCGGCTTCATGATTGCTCCAGGTTTCACCGATGGTGAAGTTGCCTCTGGCTTTCAGGCCGTCTACATGGCCATCGCTCCAGGCTTCCGGCAGAGCAGGCAGGAATTCCACCCGTCCTTCATGGGACTGAACGAGCATTTCCGCAACACCGGCCGTCAGACCGTAGTTGCCGTCGATCTGCCAGATGGGAGAACCGTACTTCATGGTTTCTCCGCCGCCGCTGCCGTGGGAATCAAAGAGGTTGGTCTGCAGACCGGAGCTGTTGCCGCCGATCAGGTTTTCCAGAATGGTATAGGCTTTTTCTCCATTGCCGGTGCGGGCCCACAGGTTGATCTTGTTGGCCTTGGACCAGCCGGTGGAATAGACACCGCGCTCTTCCAGAGAAGTCACGGCAGCCTGCATGGTTTCTTCATCATCCTTGGTGATCAGGGTGCCGGGATACAGGCCCACCAGGTGGGAAGAATGACGCTGTTCACCGGGATGGCCGATGTTCCAGCCGCTGTTGGGCACTTCCACTTCAGCCAGGCCGGGCGCAGCGGCATAGGACTGGTTGTGGCCGTTTTTCAGACCCACGCGGGTTTCTTCATACCATTCCTTGATGCCGCCGGATTCGCTGATGTTGATGGGATCCAGACGGTCCATCTTATCCTGCCAGCTAGCCAGCAGTTCTTCATCTTCTCCGGCCAGTTTTCCGGCTTCGATGGCTTCCTTATACAGTTCCCAGACCAGAGACTGGTCATAAGTGGAACCGTTGACTGTCGGGCCCTGTTCTGCAGAAACGGAAGGAGAAACGACCAGACGGTTTTCGCCGTTGTGGGGAGAGTTTTCGTCATCGATGACCTGATAGGAAGAAGTCCACAGGTAGGCATCCCAGAACTGGGCTGCTTCCTTCAACATGGGATAGATCTGATTGACCAGGATATCCTTATCCTGGGTAAATTCATAGTGTGCCCAGGCATTCTGCAGGCACCAGGCTGCACCGGAGGGGTTCCAGCCGTATTCCTGTGCGCCGGAAGGAGAGGTCATGCCAAAGATATTGCTCTGGGTATGGAAGGTGAAGGCGTTCTTGTTTTCCACAGCGCCATCAATGCCATGGACCATTTCAGCTGTCAGACGGCCAGGTTCTCTTAGGGAATCCATGTAGTCCAGATAGGTCTGGCCGCATTCAGCCAGATTGGTCACATAGATGGGCCAGTAGTTCATTTCCAGATTGACGTTGAAGTGATAGTCACCATTCCATGCGGATGGACCAACGGTCCACAGGCCCACCAGGTTGGAAGGCAGAACACCGCGGGAACCGGCAATGGACAGATAGCGTCCAAACTGGAAAGCCAGAACGTCCAGATAGTTGGAAGATTCGCCATTGCGGGCGTTTTCGATCAGGGTATCGGTGGGAATGTCGGAATCATCTTCATCCAGATCCAGTTCAACACGGTCAAACAGTGTCTGATGATCTTCCAGATGACGTTCTTTCAGGGTTTCCCAGCCAAGAGCCGCAGCGTCTTCCACGCGGCCGTCTACTACGGCAGTGAGATCCTTTTCGGTGTCGCGGTAAGTGGGATACTCGTTGAGGTAGTCGGTTTCGGCAGCCATGACGATGAGAATGCGGTCTGCATTTTCCACATGGAAGCACTTGCCGGCATCGTCTGCAGTCAGAGTTCCGCCTTGAGGAATAACCTGCATGGTGGTGCGGAATTTCAGGCCGTTGTCTTTAACAGCGCCTTCGATGGTGAAGGTGCCATCATCCTGCAGAGTGGAAGTGCCGGACAGACCGGAGTTGTTGAGTTCCATGGCGATGTCCACGGAAAGCACGCCTTCTCTGTCACAGTTCAGTTCGGTGACCATGACATTATCCGGAGCACTGACAAAGTGGCTTCTGGAAATGTGGGTGTTTCTCCAGTCGAAGGAAGTGGAGGCAATACCGGTCTGCAGATCCAGTTTGCGGCGGTAACCGCTGACCTGGTCATCCTTGAGACCCATGGGGGAATAATCTACCCAGATATCACCAAAGTCCTGATAGGATCCCATGTTCCAGTCACGGCCCGCAAAGCGGAATTCAGAATAGCCAAGGCCGTTGGTGTCGTTGAACACTCTGGAAGACTTGTCATCCAGCACCTTGCGGTAGGCTTCAATTTCTTCTTTGGTATAGCGGACGTTGCCGAAGGTGTAGTTGGGATTTCCTGTGGGACCGCCGGTCCACATGGTTTTTTCGTTGAAGTGAATTCTCTCTTTGGAGATGCCGCCAAAGATCAGATTGCCCAGGGTGCCGTTACCCAGAGGCAGGGACTGCTGCATCCATTCACCGCCGGCACTTTCTGCCGTATTGATGTTGGCAGGGGTGTTGTACCAGAGTTTCATGGAATCGTTCATGCCAGCATGAGCAGTGCTGGCGGCTTCCGGGCTGGGGGTGTTGGCTGCAGCCGGAAGTGTCAGACTGCCAAAGGTGCTGACACTCATGGAGAGTGCACTGAGCACCGCAAGCAGTCTGCGGGGATTTTTATGCATACGATTTTTCCTTTCTTTTTCCGTCCTGTTTCTGTGGCTCAAAAACAGAACGCGGCGAATGCTTTCAGCCTCTTCTGTGGCAGCCAGTAAGCTGAAAGCACTTTCGGTCTCTTTCAGTATGGCACAGATTGAGAGCACCGAACAAACGAAATTCAATAATGAGTGCTGAAAACTGATAAAAGCGGCCCTCCCTGGTGACCGAAAGAGCCGCTCTGTAGTCACAACCTGTCTGTTTTTCCCTGTTTATGGGATCATTTCGTCTTCAAAACCAGGCTGTATACCTATTTTTCCTGTAGTTTCCGGTTCTGTTTTTCCCTTCCGGCTGTCCGCCTTACGGCACTACGCGTGCAGAAAAACCTTCCCTTTTCCCGTTCCTGTGCGCCCTGGGCAGAAACACCGGAAATGGAAAAAAGGCTTCAGACACTGGCCGGACCAGGTTTGAAGCCTTCGTAGTATTCTTCTTATTCTTCGCGCAGAAGGATGTGTTCGGCATCCTTGAAAATGTGGTTGGCGGGAATGGTTCCGCGCACACAGCTGACCGGATATACGCTGGCATGGCGTCCGATGATGGTGCCGGGATTGAGCACGCTGTTGCAGCCGACTTCCACGTAGTCTCCTAACATGGCGCCCATTTTCTTCAGGCCGGTTTCCATCTTCTCTTCGCCATCTCTGACCACTACCAGGGTCTTGTCACTCTTGACGTTGGAGGTGATGGAGCCGGCTCCCATATGGGAGCGGTAGCCCAGAATGCTGTCGCCTACATAGTTGTAGTGAGGCACCTGGACGTTGTCGAACAGGATGACATTCTTCAGTTCGGTGGAGTTGCCTACCACACAGTTTTTTCCTACCAGAACACTGCCTCGGATAAAGGCACCCGGACGCACTTCCGTTCCTTCCATGATCACAGCCGGACCATTGAGGCTTGCGGTGGGTGCGATGGAAACGGAATTGTGAACCCAGACATCAGGAGCCGCTTCATGATAGGCTTCCGGATCCAGGGTCGAAATCAGCCCGGTGACAAATTCTTTGATGCCCTTGAGAGCCTGCCAGGGATACTCGTACTGCTCCAGATAGGCTTTGGCAGCGGTGTGCTGCAGATCGTACAAATCAGAAATTTTCAGCATGGAATGTCCTTCTTTCTTCCGGATTACCATCCGGTCTCCTGTCCGGATTCGTCATAGGGCCAGTCGTCCCCGCCATCGGCTCCGGGCTCAGCCCACTCGGTGGAATCGCCCTGCCAGGGTTCGGACCAGCCGCCCTGATCGTCATAACCGGGATCATATCCGGGGTCTTCCACCGGAACCTGCTGATCCCAGACAGGAACCTCCTGGGTATCGGGATCGGCGGCCTGATCAGCATCAGGGTTTTCCTGAGCGTTCGGGTTTTCCTGAGCGTTCGGGT
>Belle_p2__coassemble_1478_pt1 | contig 30196 bp, 40 predicted proteins | sample Belle_p2__metabat2_low_PE_004 | metagenome-assembled genome bin Belle_p2 | reverse complement strand
TTGATATCTGGCCTTTTTTCTCGTCAATTACACGAAGCAATTCTAGTTATTTGGCGTTTCCGGATTCAATTGCCCATATCCATGTACGGGAAATTCCGGACTTTTCAGCCAGATCGAGAACGCTCATCCCTTTTTCAGTCCGAACTTCTTTTAGTTTGTATCCCAATGTATCACCTCCTTGATTCGCTTTAAGTTTACTATCGTGAACACCACGAGTCAATAGCGAGTTCACTTTTGTTAACATTTAGTTTATATCCGGTAGAATGTTTAGTATAATGAACAAGTAAGGGAAAGAGGTGAACAAATGAAGCTTAGTGAGATTGTTAAGGCGTATAGGGCAGAGAATAATGTGACCATGCAGCGCCTTGCAGACGAATCAGGATTGTCCAAAGGGCTGATAAGCCAGATCGAAAATGAAGTAGCGAGAAGGCAGGGAGGGGCTTCCAGCGTCCCAAAACTATCAACGCTGCGCGGACTTGCCCATGGAATGGGAATCAGCGTTCAGGAGCTGATGGAGAAGATGGATGCTGATGTGATCGTCTCATTGAACGCCGGAGAGATCGAGCCAGCTCAGGAAGTAAGCGTTAAATATGCCGACTTCTTCCGACTGAGATATTCAACGAATTTGGCTGCAGGCTCAATGGATGAACTGGATGACGCAGATCCGGACGCTGAAGTATATGTACCTATTAAATTTCAGGGGAAGAAAGACAGATTGAGAGCGTTCAAAGTTTCTGGTGAGTCAATGAATAGAGTATTTCCAGACGGATCTATCGTGGTTGTAGAACAACCTGATTCTGTAGAACAGATCCATCCTGGAGACATCGTTGTTGCCTTCACGAATGGAGAAGCAACTATCAAGAGATTCTCGAAAGCAGGGAATTTGGTGATATTACTGCCTGACAGCACAGACGAACGTTTCCAGCCGATCGTATTAGATCCATCGGTTGCCCCGGTTGAGATCATCGGAAAAGCCGTCTGGCATTCAAATCCAGACAATATTTCTGATATGTATTAAAAAAATCCCGTCTGCTGGAACAGGCGGGATTTGCATCCTGTAGAAAGGACGAACACACAAAAGATTATGTCAATACAACGAAAGAAAGTCAAAAGCCGCTGGATGTATAGGTGGCAGGAATACTATAAGGATCCGATCACTGGAGAGCGAAAAAGGAAGTCCAGCAAGTGGTTCAGTTCAAAAGCTGAATGCGAAGAAAGCAGACAGGACTTCATTGGAGATCCAAGAAAAGCTTCACGGATCCGGACCAGCTTCGGCCAGGTATTTACTGAATGGCTGAAATTTACAAGCAAAGGAAACACGCCTAAAACAGTCAAGGACAAGGAGAGCAGTATCCAGATGTACTTCTCGGATCTGTTACCTTTGAGCGTGTTTGATATCACTCCAACGGCAATCAAAGACTGCATGGAGAATGAGGATTTCCAGAAGCTGAGCACTTCCAGAAAGAATAAGATGCACGGATATCTGAAAAGCATTTTCTCTTATGCTGAAGACTTCCACGACCTGCCACGCAATCCTATGAAGACTATCCCCACTTTCAAGGCCACAGAGAGCGAAAAACTTCAGGAAGTACAAATACTGAGCCCTGCCGATTTTGCTAAGCTGGTGGAAGCTGTACCCATGGAGAAAGCGGAATACTCGAACCTGTTCATATTTCTATACTTTTCTATACTGGACAGGGATGAGACTAAACGAAGCTGCCAGCCTGACGTTTGCAGACGTGAAGGGATCTAAAGTTTACGTCTCCAGACAATGGAGAGATGGAAGCTGGGTACCGCTGAAAACTAAAGGAAGTGTCAGGACTGTCACCATTGATGCCTCGCTGGTGAAGCTGGTTTCTGATCAGAAAGACATGTATAGAGATCTTCCCGGTTTCGGTGATGACTGGTTCATCTTTGGTGGTGCAAGACATCTTGCTTATACAACCATCGAACGGATAAAGAACGAGGCCTGTGACTCTGTCGAGCTTCCCAGAGTGAAGATCCACAGCTTCCGTCACTCTCACGCTTCTAATCTGATAGCTGCAGGCGTTCCGCTGCTAAACATTTCTAAGCGCCTTGGACACTCTTCTGTATCCATGACCAGCGATATTTATGGTCATCTGGTGGACAGATCTGAGGATGATGTGATGGCTGCACTCGAAAAAATCCGTGAAAAATCGCACATTATTAACACATAAATAAAATAAAAACCCGATATCCGCTTTAGATATCGGGGTTATTTGTATATGGTGACGCGTACGGGATTCGAACCCGTGAATGCTTGCGTGAAAGGCAAGTGAGTTAACCGTTTCTCCAACGCGCCATTTGCTCAATGATAATAGCATGAAGCAGATGGGGATGCAATAGCTTTTAAAAACTTTTTCTGATGGTGTGAGAAATAGATTGTCAAAGGGGCAATTCTGAGTTTTTCTTTTTTCTGTATCGTGATATTATTGGTAGGACGATCGGACTAAAGACAACCTTTAAACAGTCCTGTGGAAAAACTGAATATGGCAAGGTAGGATACTAGGGGCGTTTGATGGTACGAAGCTTTTCCTTTGCTTATTGAAGTAAAGATCAGAGAAAGAAGAAAGGGGCTTCTACACACCGACAGTCCAAATTCAATTATGAACACAGAGTCATTTCCAGCTTATTAATGATTGATGGGATGGTTGGGCAATGTTGGATACGACGAGAATTAGGAACGCCGATGTGGTTATACAGGATAGATTTAAAAATTTTGGTAACGAAATATAACGGTTTTTATGTTTGTTAGTGTTAAAATGAAAATCATTGGACAGAAAGACGTTAGAGAACAGGATGACTAGTATGAATTGTTTGGAAAGAGTATTTCACGAAAAAACAGCTCTCAGCCCATGGGAAAATCAGGAGCTGCTTTCACAGTCGCTCCAAGATAGGTATGCGGTGAGAGTCTGTCACCTGAAAAAACACAAATTGCTTTTTGCTTTCCCAAAGCAAAGACTGGCTCCTCTTCCTGATTTAGAAGAGGATATCGCACACTTTAAGCAGGTTGAGGATATCCCGGTAGCTTTGGTCTTGGATGCGTGTGGTAAAAAGCAGTCCAGATTACTGAGACAGGCGAAAATTCCGTATATTGTCCCGGATAAAGAAATCTATTTTCCATTTCTGGATGGAGATGCTGCATATGAAACTTTTAAAGAGCAGCCAGCTCCATTTCAGCTTCAGCCGTCTGCGCAGATGCTTTTGTTCTATCTTCTTTACCAGTCTGAAAACCGCATCAGCAACTCGGATGCTATGAAGGCTATTGACGTATCGGGTTTGACTTTGAGCAGGGCTATCGAACAGCTCACTGCTTCAGGTTGTTTTGAGGTAGAAAAGGTAAAGGCGAAGAGATTTATCATTAAGAAATTCAGCAACAGGGAAATTTTCATGCGGATTCAGCCTCATTTGTTCTATCCTGTGCAGAACTATATCCTTTGCAGCGAAAAGAATTTTCCAAATAGCTGCATGATTGCTGGGATCGAAGCTTTGGATCTGCTGCTAGATGGTTCAATTCCATGCATGCCCTGCAGAGCTACCAGCGGCAAATCCGATCAGCAGGAAGAATTGGATGGAAAAGCTGTTCTGCAGTTCTGGAGATATGATCCCAGGATTTTGAGTAAAACTGAGACAGTAGACCCCTTATCCCTGATCATGGCTCTGAAGAACTCCCCAAGCAGAATTGTACAGAATGCTCTGTTGAAACTGATGGACGAAGTTTTTCCAGAAGATCAGAATTCTGCTGACGAAATTGAATAAATTGAAAGATTTGATTGAGAGTCTGCTCTTTAGCAGACTCTTTTTTGCGAAATGTAAAGGATTCTTGTCACTTTCAAAGCGAATGGAGCTTTCGGGACTTGATATCAGACGGTCCTTTTCATAAGATAGTTTGGCATGCGTGGGAGGATTTTCCGTAAACCACTGCATAAGACCAATACAGGAGGAGAGTCTTATGGCTAAGAAAAAAGTAACCAAAGTTGTAAAACTCCAGTTCCCTGCTGGCGGAGCCAAACCAGGCCCTGCACTGGCTGGTGCTGGAATCAACATGCCTCAGTTCTGTAATGCATTCAACGATGCTACCAGAGAACGTAAAGGCGACGTCGTACCAGTTGTTATCACTGCGTACGAAGATAAGAGCTTCGATTTTGTTCTGAAGACAACACCTGCAGCAAACATGCTGAAGAAGGCTGCTGGTGTAAACAAGGCCAGCGGAGACCAGAAGCAGACTGCAGGTACCATTACTGTAGATCAGCTGCGCGAAATCGCTGAATACAAGATGCCTGACCTGAATGCCAATGATGTAGAAGCCGCAATGAAGATCGTTGCCGGTACTGCTAGAAATATGGGCATCAAGATCAACGGCTACGAAGGGTAAGGAGTGAATATCATGGCAAAAGTAAGTAAACGTTATGCTGCTGCTCAGAACCAGGTAGACCGCTCCAAAGTGTATACCATCGAAGAAGCAGTAGAACTCGCAAAGAAACTCAGCACTGCAAAGTTTGACGAAACTGTTGAACTGTCTTTCTGTCTGAACGTTGACCCCCGTCACGCAGATCAGCAGATCCGTGGTGCTATGGTACTGCCCAACGGCACAGGTAAAACTCAGAAAGTTGCTGTTGTTGCTGAAGGCGAAAAGGCAAAAGAAGCTGAAGAAGCTGGTGCAGATGTAGTAGGAGCAGACGAACTGATTCAGAAGATTCAGGGCGGCTGGTTCGACTTCGACGTTCTGATCGCTACCCCCAACATGATGGGCAAGCTTGGACGTCTGGGACGCATCCTGGGACCCAAGGGTCTGATGCCTAACCCCAAAACCGGTACAGTTACTATGGATGTAGCCAACGCTGTCAACGAAGTTAAAAAAGGTAAAATCACTTACCGTGTTGACAAAGCTGGTAACATCAACGTTCTGATCGGTAAAGCTTCCTTTGACAATGACAAACTGGTAGAAAACTTCAACGCTATCTACAATGTCATCAAGAAGGCTAGACCTTCCAAAGTTAAGGGAACCTATATCAAGAAGCTGGTGCTGTCCACAACAATGGGCCCCGGCATCCGTCTGGAAGTCCTCTAATCAAAAAAATTGATTTGACACACCGGAACGGATTTCGTATTATCTAGATTGTCTCAATATTCCAAAGACAGTAACGGCGAAAGCTTAATCATGTTACCGAGGGATTGAAGTAACTTATTTTTTGAGTGCTCAATTGTCCGCGGTTTCACTGCGGACTTTTCTTTCGAATATTGGTGCAATAAGCAGAAAGTAGAGGAAACACAATGAACAAAGATATCCTTGCTCAAAAGGAAGCGGTTGTTGCTGAGCTGTCCAAAAAGATGGCTGACTCTAGTTCTGTAGTTGTAGTTGAATACCGTGGTCTGACAGTAGATGAAGTAACCGAACTTCGTCGTCTGCTCAGAGCAGAAGATGTTGAGATGAAGGTTTACAAAAACACCCTCGCTCAGCTGGCTGCCAAAGGTCTTGGCTATGAAGGTCTCGATGAAACTCTGAAAGGCCCTAACGCTCTGGCTTTTGGTAAAGATCAGGTTGCCGCTGCACGTGTCCTGGCTGGATTCGCCAAGAAGCACGACAAGCTGGTTCTGAAGAACGGTGTCGTTGACGGTAAAGTCGTTGACTCTGCTACAATTCAGACACTCGCAAGCCTGCCTAACAAAGAAGGCATGCTGGCACGTTTTGCATCCACACTGAATGCACCTGTTATCAAGTTCGCTATGACCATCAAAGCACTGGCAGAAGCCAAGGGTGGAGAAGGCGAAGCAGCTCCTGCTGCAGAATAACCAATTAGGAGGAAAATAAAATGGCAAAATTAACTCAGGATGAAATCCTTGCTTACCTCGAGGAAGCAACCATTCTCGAACTGAACGACCTGGTAAAGGCAATCGAAGACAAGTTCGGCGTAGTAGCTGCTGCTGCAGTAGCTGCACCTGCTGCTGCAGATGATGCTGCAAGCGCAGAACCCACAGAAGTAACTGTAACTCTGACCGAAGTTGGTGGAACCAAAGTTGCAGTTATCAAGGCGGTACGTGAAATCACTGGTCTCGGTCTGGTAGACGCTAAGAAACTGGTAGACTCCACACCTGCTGCAATCAAAGAACACATCTCTCCGGATGAAGCTAACCAGATCAAAGAAAAACTGATGGCTGCTGGCGCTTCCGTAGAAGTTAAGTAAGATCTCCAGAAGAACTCACTATCTTTGATGGGTCTGATATACAGATCCTATAACCCCGAGAAAAACGTCCGAAAGGGCGTTTTTTTTCGATTTTTGTTAACAGGGAGGAAAAGAAAAAGGCCAGCCGAAGCTGACCTAAAGGACTCAAGAAAAGAGATTTTTACCTGTTGTAATTACAGGTGGGTTTTCTATTTCTACGTTTAGGATCCTGATTCTAAGACCAGTATTCAACACCGGTAGAAGCATCCGAAATCCCATATCTCAGATGTAGGAAAAATGTATTTCCTTGAGCGATTCAATTATAACACCGAGCAGGATGAATGCAAAAAATTGAGAACGGCACTTAAAGAACCCATATTTTCGGAAAGTCAATCCATTCACACGAGTGGATTGACTTCAGTCAAAGAGCCCGGAGTCGGCAATACGCCTGGCTGCTTTTCGGACCTCGTCATCACTTTGCACCAGTGCAAATCGAACATAGCGTTTGCCTTCTTCTCCGAAGCTCGTCCCTGCATTGACCAAAACACCTGTTTTATCGAGAAGGTCGTAAAGAAATTCGCTGGAATCGCGATAGCACTCTGGGATTCTAGCCCATACAAACATAGTGGACTTTACGGGATCGATTTTCTATCCAGCTTTTGAGAACTCGTCAATCAGCAGTTCACTGCGCCTTTTGTATTCCTGGCAGACCTGCCGGGAGAAATCTCCGCTTTGCTCCAGAGCAGCAATTGCACCTTGGTGGATAGGCGAAAAGCTCTGAAAGTCTATCGTGTTCATGAGCTTGGAGTAAGGTGCGATGATGTCTGAATTCCCAACCATTACAGCCATTCTGGCACCGCCCATGGAATAGGCTTTGGAGAATGAATTGAGCTCGATACCAAGATCCATGGCTCCAGGGTAGGACAAAAAGCTTTTTCCTGGGGTACCATCAAAGATCAGTTCACTGTACGCATTATCATGCACTACGAGAATATGGTGCTTTTTAGCAAATGCTACAAGCTTTTCGTAGAACTCATCATTGGCAACGGCCCCTGTTGGGTTGTTTGGATACGAAACAATCATGAGCTTTGCTTCATCAGCAATTTCATCGGGAATCTCAGCGAAGTTGATCAGGTAATCGTTCTCAGCTTTCATGGGCATAAACCATGTCCTGGCACCTGCCAGCAGCGGAGCTGTTCTATAGATCGGATAACAGGGATCTGGCAGAAGAACCAGATCTCCCGGATTACAGAGGGCAAGAGGAATATGACTGAGAGCTTCCTGTGATCCTTTTAAAGGGAAAATTTCCCCTTCCTGTAAAGATACGTCATAGCGCTTTTCGTACCATTTCTGGATTGCCCTCACTGTTTCTTCTTTTGGAGCGAGAGAATACTGGTAGCTGTCATCCTCGAGAGCTGCCTTTGAAATGGCCTGCTTTACGCAGTCATGAGGTGGAATGTTGGAAGATCCTACAGAAAAGTCAATGACAGACTGCCCGGTTTTCTGTGTATAGGCTCTCTTGGCTTCAAAGAGGTCTGAGAAGGAGGGAGCTTTTATATCGTTAACACGATCGGCTGCATAGTTCATAAGGCTGTGGTTTCCTTTCGTCTAGAATGTGAATACAATTTTTAAGTATAGTCGCGTCGAGTGTATTTTTCCGAAATTTTCAGAAAATTCCAGTGACTATTAAACGAATAAGAGAACGGTGGCTTTGGTTTTGAAACTTTTTAAACGTATGACAGAACAGAATGAAATGAAGACTCCTCCCGAACAAGAAAATACCCCGCTGATTTCTATTACCTCTGCAAGCGTATGTGCTCGAGATGGGAAGATAATTTTAAATGAAGTATCAGCTACAGTTCAGGCTGGAGAACGGATAGTCCTCTTTGGTCCCTCTGGGGCAGGGAAGAGCACTTTGATGAAAACAGCTGCAGGCCTTCTGACTCCCGATAAAGGAGATGTGATAAATCGGGCCCAACGAGTTTCTATTGTTTTCCAGAAGGAAGGACTGTTTCCAGAGATTTCCTGCTGGAAAAATATTTCTTATGGTTTGGAGTCTGGGCGATTTCCTGAATCCGTGATTAAGGAAAAGACAGAACACTGGGCAGAGGTGTTTTGCTGCAGCCAATTTCTCGATCAGAAGACCTCCACTCTTTCTGGAGGTGAACAGCAACGGGCGGCTCTGGCTAGAGCGTTCCTCAAAGATCCGGATCTGCTGCTGATGGATGAATCTTTTTCCTCTCTGGATTTTTCGCTGCACCGTGAGCTTCTGGATAGGATTCTGCAGCTGCAGAAAGAAAAAGGCTTCACCGTTCTGTACACCACTCATGACAGAGAAGATCTGGAACGGTTCCCAACGCAGGTCTGGATCATTCAAGATGGTAGTCTGAAAAGAGTCGTTAAGGGACCTCTATCTCCTGAAGAAATCCAGGTCCTGGGTCTTTGATAAAAGACATGAAAAAGCGCATCGCCTTTGATTGGGCGATGCGCTTGTTTTGAAAAGGTCAGTCTTCAGCGAGGATCTTTTTGACGGCATTGAACACGCCATTGTTATAGACACTGGAAGTGACTTCATCCGCGAAGGATTTAACGAAATCACTGCTGCTGCCCATGGCAATACCCAGATCTGCTTTCTGCAGCATCTGGATATCATTGGTGGAATCGCCAAAAGCGATGGCATCGTTCCAGGTCAGGCCTTCTCTGTCGAGAATGGCTTCGACGCCGCTTGATTTGTCGTTGCCTGCATTAAAGACGTCATAGGCAAATCCGTTGGTCTTGACGTTGATCAGATCCAGACGAAGGTTGGGATGATTCTCAACAAAGTTCTGGACAGCGGTGCTGTCTTTGACCAGAAGGACAGCGTTATAGGGATCATGTCTCTTGTGGTAGGACTGAGTTGGATCGTAGAAGACTCCGTTCAGGGAATTGGTATATTTTGTCAGTTCGTAAACGGGGTAGAAATTGTTGTAGATATAGCTTGCATCTCCAAAGTGGAACATCAGACCGAAGTCATTGTCTGAAGCCAGCTGAACCAGTTCCTGTGTATCTTCGGAGCTGATAGGAGAAGACGAGATAATTTGGAAGTCTCGATCGAGAACGTAACCGCCGTTGATCAGAATATAGTAGTCAAACTGAATCTGGCTGAGAATGCTGTCCATCTGGTTCAGGGGACGGCCGGTGGCAGCAGCAACTACATAGCCTGCTTCCCGAAGGCGGTCCACAGCAGCCAGAGTACTGTCCTGGATCACATCATTTTCTGTCTGATATACGGTTCCGTCCATATCGAAGAAAACAATCTTATGTCGCATGGATATCCCTCACTTTCAAAGAGTCATTTCAATTATATGAAATTTCTACGTAAATCTGCTTCTGACGCATTCTGAACTCAAACAGGATTTGCCGTTGGTACGTGATCGTACTTTCAGGGTAGGTTCGAGAGAATAAGTACGATAGAATCTGGAAATATTTGGTGAAGGAAGTAAGTGTGAAAGCAGCGAAATCGGTTACATGAAAAATCGTGAAATACGACGTATGTTGATAAAACAACATTTGTATAAGAACTGATTTGCCCATGACGTTTTCTGCCGGTGCTGTGCAGCGGGATCCCGGTATTCAGGAGGATTTCCTTCAATTTTGATAAAACCCAGGGAAAAAACAGGAAGAACGAAAAAATTCTGGTGAAAACGGAGATGCGGGAGTATGATGATCGAGCGAGAAGGGGCAGAATCCGAAAAAAATTAAATTTTGGGTTGACAGAACTTGCCTCTCTCAGTTATCTTAATCAACGTACGTTTAGGGTCTTTGCGGACCCTTTAAATATGGGCTGTAAATGAACCGCCTGTAAACGTGTATTGTTGAATGGAAAACGAAAGGAGATCCCATGCCAACTATTAACCAGCTGATTCGCAAAGGTCGCAAAGCCGGCGAATCTGTATCCAAATCTCCGGCTTTAAACCGTGGTTACAACTCTCTGAAGTCCAGACCCACTAGCGTAACATCTCCGCAGAAACGCGGCGTTTGCACTCGTGTTGGTACCATGACTCCTAAGAAACCTAACTCCGCTCTGCGTAAGTACGCTCGTGTGCGTCTGAGCAACGGAATGGAAGTAACTGCCTATATTCCCGGTATTGGTCACAACCTGCAGGAGCACTCTGTAGTTCTGATCAGAGGCGGTCGTGTTAAAGACCTGCCTGGTGTTCGTTACCACATCATCCGCGGTACCCTTGACTGCGCTGGTGTAAACGATCGTCGTCAGAGCCGTTCCCTGTATGGCGCTAAGAAACCTAAGAAATAGAAATCAATCGTGAAAGGAGAATAGAACATGCCAAGAAAAGGACATATTGCAAAAAGGGATGTACTTGCAGACCCTATTTACAATTCCAAGCTTGTTACACGTCTGATCAACAAAATCATGATTGATGGAAAACGTGGAACTGCACAGAAGATCCTGTACAACGCTTTTGATATCGTTGAAGTTAAAACAGGCAAACAGCCTATGGAAGTTTTCGAACAGGCTCTCGAAAACATCATGCCCCAGCTGGAGCTGAAAGTTCGCCGCGTAGGCGGTGCCAACTACCAGGTTCCTGTTGAAGTCAGTGAAGAACGCAGACTGACTCTGGGTCTGCGCTGGCTGGTAAATTACTCCAGACTGCGCAACGAAAAGACCATGGAACAGCGTCTTGCTGCTGAAATTATCGATGCCGCCAACAACACTGGTGCTTCCGTAAAACAGCGCGACAACGTTCACCGCATGGCCGAAGCAAACAAAGCTTTTGCACACTACCGCTGGTAGTCTTGAGAAAGGATGTCGAATATTATGCCAAGAGATTGTTCACTCGCTGATACCCGCAATATTGGTATCATGGCTCATATCGACGCCGGCAAAACAACCACTACAGAACGTATTCTGTACTACACAGGTGTAAACCATAAGATTGGTGAAACACATGATGGTGCTTCTACCATGGACTGGATGGACCAGGAAGCAGAACGTGGTATTACTATCACTTCCGCTGCTACCACAGCCCACTGGAAAGGCACCCGTATCAACATCATCGACACTCCGGGTCACGTTGACTTTACTGTAGAAGTAGAACGTTCCCTGCGTGTACTGGATGGTGCTGTGACTGTTCTGGATGCTAAAGCCGGTGTTGAACCTCAGACCGAAACTGTATGGCGTCAGGCATCAGCTTATGGTGTACCCCGTATCGTGTTCGTTAATAAAATGGACTCCACTGGTGCGGACTTCATCATGTCCTGCAACACCATCATTGACCGTCTTGGAGCCAAATCCAACCCCATTCAGCTGCCCATCGGCGCTGAAAGTGAATTCGAAGGTATCGTAGATATCATCGAAAGAAAAGCCCTCTATAACTCCGGTGAAAAGGGTAAAGATATTACCGAAGGTCCCGTACCAGAAGATATGGTTGACCAGATGGAAGAATATCGTGAAAAACTGCTGGAATACCTGGCAGATTACGATGAAGATTTCATGATGCAGGTTCTGGAAGGTGAAGAACCCTCCATTGAAGAAATCAAGCGCGTTCTGCGTATTGCTGTCTGCAAAGGTGACTTCTTCCCCGTACTGTGCGGATCTGCCTACAAGAACAAAGGTGTTCAGTTCATGCTGGATGCTGTTGTAGACTATCTGCCTTCCCCCCTGGATGTTCCTTCTATTAAGGGAACTACCCTGGATGGAAAAGAAGAATTCCGTCATGCTTCTGACGAAGAACCCTTCTCCGCTCTGGCTTTCAAAGTTATGGCTGACAAGTTCGTTGGAAAACTGACTTTCTTCCGCGTATATTCCGGTACAGCAGATGCTGGAAGCTACGTACTGAACTCTACAAAAGACGTGAAAGAACGTTTCGGCCGTATCGTACAGATGCATGCTAACGCTCGTCACGAAATCCCCAAGGTTTATTCCGGAGACATCGCTGCTGCTGTTGGTCTGAAGGCCACCACTACCGGTGATACTCTCTGTGATGAAAAACACCCCATTATTCTGGAAAAGATGGAATTCCCGGAACCAGTTATCGAACTGTCCCTGGAACCCAAGACAAAAGCTGACCAGGATAAAATGGGCCTGGCTCTTTCCAAGCTGGCTGAAGAAGACCCGACCTTCAAGACATACACCAATGACGAGACAGGTCAGACCATCATCGCCGGTGTAGGTGAGCTGCACCTGGATATCATTGTTGACCGTCTGAGAAGAGAATTCAATGTTGAAGCTAACATTGGTGCTCCTCAGGTTGCTTACCGTGAAACCATCCGCAAGGCTGCTGACTGTGAAGGTAAATACATCCGTCAGTCTGGTGGTAAAGGTCAGTATGGTCACGTATGGATCCGTTTCGAACCCAACGAAGAAGGCAAGGGCTACGAATTCGTAGACGCCATCGTCGGTGGTTCCGTTCCTCGTGAGTACATCAAGCCGACCAATGAAGGTCTGCAGGATGCTCTGGAAAAAGGCGTTCTCGCCGGATTCCCCATGATCGACGTCAAGGCTACTCTGTTTGACGGAAGCTACCATGATGTCGACTCTTCCGAAATGGCATACAAGATTGCTGCTTCCATGGCTCTGCGTGAAGCTGCCAAGAAGTGCAACCCTGTACTGCTGGAACCCATCATGCTGGTAGAAGTAACTGCTCCAGCAGAATATCTTGGTTCTGTAATGGGTGACGTGTCTTCCAGACGTGGTCAGATCACAGACCAGGAAGAAAGAGGTAACGCAGTAATCGTTCGTGCAATGATTCCTCTGTCTGAAATGTTCGGTTACGTTACAGACCTGCGTTCCTTCACTCAGGGCCGTGGCAACTACTCAATGAAGTTCGACCACTACTCTGAAGTACCAAAATCCATCTCCGAGAAGATCATCAAGGAGAACGCTTCCAACTAACGTTGGATTCCCGCTTGAAAGCTTATTGCTTTTAAAAGGGCATTGATTTATAGTTTGTAAAGACTCATATCTAGCATTTAGGAGGACAAATAAATGGCTAAGGAAAAGTTTGACAGAAGTAAAACCCATGTCAACATTGGTACCATTGGTCACGTTGACCATGGTAAAACAACTCTGACTGCAGCTATCACCAACGTTCTGGCTCAGAAAGGTATGGCTGAGAAGCAGAACTACGATGACATCGATGGTGCACCTGAAGAAAAAGAACGTGGTATTACCATCAACACCGCTCACGTTGAGTATCAGACAGCTAAGCGTCACTACGCTCACGTAGACTGCCCGGGTCACGCTGACTACATCAAAAACATGATCACTGGTGCAGCCCAGATGGATGGAGCTATTCTGGTAGTAGCTGCTTCCGATGGACCTATGCCTCAGACTCGTGAACACATCCTGCTTGCTCGTCAGGTAGGCGTACCTAAAATCGTTGTATTCCTGAACAAGTGCGACATGGTTGATGACGAAGAACTGATCGACCTGGTTGAAATGGAAGTACAGGAACTGCTGAACGAATACGGATTCGATGGCGACAACACTCCTATCATCCGTGGTTCTGCTCTGAAAGCTCTCGAAGGCGATCCCAAGTGGACTCCCGCTATCGATGAACTGATGGATGCAGTTGACGCTTGGATCGACGATCCTGTTCGTGACGTAGATAAGCCCTTCCTGATGGCTGTCGAAGACGTTATGACAATTTCCGGTCGTGGTACCGTTGCTACCGGACGTGTAGAACGTGGTACTGCGCACCTGTCCGACACTGTTGAAATCGTAGGTATCAAACCCACACGTACAACAGTTCTGACCGGTCTGGAAATGTTCCACAAACAGCTGGACGAAGCTCGTGCAGGTGACAACATCGGTGCTCTGCTCCGTGGTGTTGCTCGTGACGAAGTTCAGCGTGGACAGGTTCTGGCTAAAGTCGGATCCGTACATCCCCACACAAAATTCAAAGCACAGGTTTACGTTCTGAGCAAAGAAGAAGGCGGCCGTCACACACCTTTCGTGTCCAACTACCGTCCCCAGTTCTACTTCCGTACAACTGACGTAACTGGTGTCATCACTCTGCCCGAAGGCGTAGACATGGTTATGCCTGGCGATAACGTTGAAATGAACGTTGAACTGATCGCCCCCATCGCTATCGAAAACGGTACTACTTTCTCCATTCGTGAAGGTGGACACACTGTTGGCGCTGGAAACGTAACTGAAATCGTTGAATAATTTCAACTATATTCTGTCTATCTAACACTCGGCTCACAGCCGAGTGTTTTTTTTGCCCTTTTGAAGCACCTATTAAAAATATGTGCAAATTGACGCAGAAAAAATCTAACGAATGTTTCAATACTAATGAACTCAAGAAAGGAGATTAGACATGTCTCAATCTGCTGCGTCGGCGAAACCGTCTGACACAAAAAAGATTACATGGTACACCCTGGCGTTCATGGCCTTCTCCACTGTCTGGGGATTCGGTAACGTCGTAAACGGGTTCGGATATTTCAATGGAATTCAGGCTATTTTCTCCTGGATCATGATATTCGTGCTGTACTTTGTTCCCTACTCACTGATGGTTGGTGAGCTGGGATCCGCATTCAAGAATGCGGGTGGTGGTGTAACCAGCTGGGTGCTGGAAACCACCAATCCAAAACTGGCTTACTATGCCGGTTTTACTTACTGGGTTGTTCATATTCCCTATATCGCTTCTAGAGGAAGCGGAGGTCTGAAAGCTCTGGCCTGGACCTTCCTGCAGAACCAGTGGTATGACAATATCCCTTCAAAATACATTCAGCTTGCTACTGCTGTTGTATTCGTATTCTTCCTGTGGGTTGCTGCCCAGGGTATGACCACCCTGAAGGCACTAACTTCTCTGGCTGGATCCAGTATGTTCATCATGTCTCTGCTGTTCATCCTCATGATGTTTGCAGCTCCCGCGATTAACCCTTCTGCCAGCTATGTACCACTCGACTGGAGCTGGAAGACGCTGATCCCGACATTCGATGTGAAATACTTTACATCGTTGTCGATCCTGGTCTTTGCGGTAGGCGGCTGTGAGAAGATTTCTCCCTACGTTAATAAAGTAGAAGATCCTGGAAAGGACTTCCCAAAAGGCATGATTGCCCTGGCTATCATGGTTATGGTCTGCGCGATTCTGGGAACCGTCGCCATGGGTATGATGTTCTCCGGTGCAGAAATTACCGGTGCTAATCAGGATCACTTCATCGCCAACGGTCAGTATGAAGCTTTCCAGAGACTGGGCGAGTACTATCATATGGGCAACGCGCTGGTAGTCATTTATGGCGCCTGCAATACCATCGGTCAGTTCTCCACACTGGTTCTGTCCATCGATGCTCCTCTGAGAATGCTGCTGGATGACCAGAATGCCAGACAGTTCGTCCCAAAGGCTCTGCTGAAGCAGAACAAACATGGTGCCTACATTAACGGTATCTATCTGATTGGAATTCTTTCCGGCGCCATTATTCTGATTCAGACTATGGGTAAAGATGCTTCTTCCATTATTACCTGGCTGACCAAGCTGAACTCTGTCTGCATGCCTCTGCGTTATTTGTGGGTATTCTTTGCCTACATCATGCTGCGCAAGGCTGGTGACAAGTTCCACAGTGACTATGTCTTCGTCAAGAACAATAACCTGGCCATCACTCTTGGTGTATGGTGCTTCCTCGTCACTGCTCTGTGCTGTGCAGGTGGTATTATCGTCTTCGGTAATGCCGGTGTTGACTGGGGACAGACCATCATGAATGCTCTGACTCCTGTTGTACTGCTGGCTCTGGGTATGATCATGCCTGCGATCCGTAAGCGTGAAGATGAAAAAGAAGCTGCTGAAACAGCAAAGTAATTTCCTGAAGATTTCTCTTCAGTGACATTGAAAGCAGATGTCTTCGGATGTCTGCTTTTTCATTTCCCTGAAAAGAAGACGAAGCATCCACCAGTGTGGATCTGGTGTGTGTTAAAAGAAATCTGTCATGGGAAATGAGTACAATAGAAAGAGATTCAGCAGTCTGACAGATCTGCAGCAGACTGCATTCTGCATTTGTCTGCAGACCGGTATCTGTTCTTATCCTTATATATAGGAATAAGAATATAGAGATCCCGGTGCGGTAACTTGTTCAGAAGTGGCTGCTGAATCGAAATAAAACCTGTCCGGTTCGGACAGGATAAGGAGCGTTTATTATGAGTACACATCAGTTAAGCAGGGAACTCATGGATTTCATTCAGAAATCCCCCAGTATGTTCCATGCTGTTCACAACATTTCAAAGATGCTGGATGAAGCCGGTGCGACCTGTCTTCAGGAATCCTCCAAGTGGACCCTGAAACCCGGTCATACCTACTACACAACCAGAAACAACAGTTCCATCATTGCCTTCCAGATCCCGGAAGAGATGAAGGATTATCATTTCCAGATGATTTCCTCCCATTCGGATTCTCCAACCTTCAAGATCAAGTCTGTGCCTGAACTGACAGGACCCGGAGAATATCTGAAGCTCAATGTAGAAGCCTATGGCGGCATGATTGATAATACCTGGTTTGACCGTCCTCTGACTGTAGCCGGACGGATTCTGGTCAATACCGACAAGGGCCTGGAAAGCAGACTGTTTTCCATCGATCAGGACATTCTGCTGATCCCCAACGAACCCATTCACTTTGACAGAACCGTCAATGACGGCAAGAAGCTCAACAGACAGATTGATCTGTGCCCTCTGTATTCCAATGGAGAAATGAAGAAGGGCTCCTTCAATGCCATGGTGGCTGAAGTAGCAGGTGTGAAAGAAGAAGATCTTCTTGGAAAGGACCTTTTCCTGGTCAACAGAGAGCAGCCTGTTCTCTGGGGATGGAAAAAGGAATTCATTTCCACACCTAAACTGGATGATCTCGAATGTGCCTTCTGCACACTGAAGGGATTCCTGGATTCTCTGCAGAATAATGCCAGCGGACACATCAATGTTTACTGCTGCTTTGATAATGAAGAAGTTGGATCCAACACCAAGCAGGGTGCCATGTCTACCTTCCTGGCTGATACACTGGATCGAATCAATGAAGAACTGGGCAAAACCGGCAGCGAATATCATCAGGCTGTAGCCAAATCCTTTATGGTCTCCGCTGACAACGCTCATGCCGTTCATCCCAACCATCCTGAAAAGTTTGATGATCAGAACAGATCCTGGATGAACAAGGGCATTGTCATCAAGGAAGCTGCCAACCAGAAGTACACTACTGACGCTTTCTCTAGGGCTGTATTCACCAAGATCTGCCAGAAAGCCGGCGTACCTGTCCAGACCTTCGCTAACCGCTCCGACATTCAGGGCGGCAGCACACTGGGCAACCTGTCCAACACACAGGTATCCGTTCATGCAGTGGATATCGGTCTGCCCCAGCTGGCCATGCATTCCTCCTATGAAACGGGTGGAACTAAGGATGTGGACGATCTGAAGAAAGCCTCTGAGACTTTCTTCACAACTGAGATTCTGATCGAAGGAGCCAGTCAGGTCAGCTTTTCATGAAAGAACTCCCGTTATATTCCTGGATGACCAGTGCTCAGAAAAAACAGCTGACCAGCCTGGAACAGGAAGAGGAATCCGCCTCACTCATTCCATTGATCAATGAGATCAATGCAAAAACCTGGAACATCGGCCGAAGAAGACTGTATCTGGACTATCTGCTGGAGGAAACCAGAGAGAATGGCTTTACCCAGGATGATCTGAAAAGAAAGTCCCGCAGGGATCCGTCAGAAAAGAGAATGGGTGCCTGGTCCAAGAGCTCCCAGTTCCAGAAGCTGATGGAAGAGCAGGTCAGACAGGTGAAAGAGAAGTTCACGATTGCTTCTCTGGTCTCCATCATCTGTGCAACTCTCGTTCTCTATTTCTTTCGGGCGGTGCTTCACGATGCCTATGTGGTGAATTTCTCCGTGGATGCCATTGCGGCAGCGGTGGCTGCCGTGATCCTCGTACGGTTTGCCATGGAGAAGTACGGAATCCTCAACTGTTACGGCTCCTGGAAGATGACGGCGCTGACCGACGGCCTGGCCGCAGCTTTATGTATCCTCTGGGATCTGCTTCCCGTTACCTTCGATATTTCTCTCGTGGTGCTCTTTGCAGCCTACTGGTCCGAGAAGAAGCGTTTTGACAGGGAACTCAAGGCCTGGCAGGAGGAAATCTGCCGTATCAGAGGGTCAAAACCGGCTGCTAAATGAGCTATAAAGCCTGAACGGGCCTGAAACCGTAATCATTCCAGATAAAAACAGATTTTCAGACAGCGAAGCATGACTTTGCTGTCTTTTTTATCGCTTCAAGAGCAGACTGTCAGAGGCAAAAAGACCTTTTAAAGGCTCCATAAGACATCTTTTTAAAAATAACACTAGTAAAAACCCGGGAAAAACGGGTTTTAGTGCTGAAGGAAAAGTAAATGAGATCGAAAAGATTACCTGTGCAGTTTCTGCCCTCTGAAGAACCTTTCACTAAAAAGGCCCTTGATATGGGGGTTTCTGAGTATGAAACTCGAAATGTAAAGAAAATCCTAAGATTTTCATCTTGTCTTGACAGGTCGTTTTTGTTAATATGTTTGGGCACTGCGATGAAGTGCAAGGTTGCTGACCCACTGAGAGGCGTTGTCATGGCGATGGGTCAGGGAATTTGCATGGAGCATGTTTATCAAGAATAAACGAAAGGAGTCACCATGGCTAAAAACACAATGAAAATTCGCTTAAAAGCGTATGAGCACCGCATCCTGGATGAGAGTGCCAAAAAAATCGTAGAAGCCGCCACAAAGCATGGTGCGCAGAAGGTCGTTGGACCTGTACCCCTGCCCACCGACAAGCAGATTGTGACCATTCTGCGTGCTGTTCACAAATACAAAGACAGTCGTGAACAGTTTGAAATCCGTACGCACAAGCGCTTAATTGAGATCGTTGCACCGAAAAAGGAAACCATTGATGCACTGCAGAGACTGGAACTTCCCAGTGGTGTCGACATCGAGATTAAACTTTAATGGAGGTGTCGAAAATGAAAGGACTATTAGGAAGAAAGCTTGGAATGACCCAGGTCTTCACAGAAGATGGCCTGCTCATTCCGGTCACTGTAATTGAAGCCACACCAAACGTGGTTCTGCAGAAAAAGACCACTGAAACCGACGGCTACAATGCCGTACAGCTCGGTTTCGAAGATGTAAAAGAAAAACGCTCCACTCTGCCCGAAATCGGACACGCTAAGAAAGCCGGCACCGGCCCCAAGCGTTTCGTCAGAGAAGTTCGTGACTGCGAACTGGATGTCAATGTAGGCGATGAAGTCTGCGTCGATATCTTCGCACCCGGTGAACAGGTTGACGTAATCGGTACTTCCAAGGGTAAAGGTTACCAGGGCACAATCGTAAGAAACAATGCTCATCAGGGACCTAAATCCCATGGTGGATCCAAGAACATCCGTCACATCGGTTCTCTGGCTACCAATGGTATTACTTCCCGTCAGGGACGCATCATGAAGGGCACAGTCATGGCCGGTCATGAAGGCGCAAAACGCACCACCGCTCCCAACCTGACAGTCATCAAGGTTGATAAGGAAAACAACTACGTTCTGGTTAAAGGAAACGTACCCGGACCCAAGAAGGGAATGGTTATGATCCGCACAGCCAAGACAAGCAAAGGCGATAAGGAACCTGTTGTACTGGTGGATTACACGAAGGAGGACGCTGAATAATGGCTACTATTAACGTCATCAACCAGAACAATGAAGTCGTTGGCCAGGTAGAACTCAACGACGAAATCTTCTCCATCGTTCCTCATAAAGATGCTCTGTGGGAAGCTGTCAGAATGCAGCAGGCCAACAAGCGTCAGGGAACAGCTTCTACTAAGGGCCGTTCCGATGTTTCCGGCGGCGGCCGCAAGCCTTACCGTCAGAAAGGTACAGGCCGTGCCCGTCAGGGTTCCATCCGTGCTCCTCAGTTCAGAGGCGGCGGAATCGTATTCGGACCCACTCCCCGCGACTACTCTTACAGAATCAACAAGAAAGTTCGCAGACTGGCTCTGAAATCCGCCCTGGCAAGCAAATTCCAGGACAATGAATTCACTGTCATGGACAAGATCGTCATCGAAGAACCCAAGACAAAAGAATTCGCAAAGATCGTTGCAGCTATCGAAGCTCCTGCCAAGACACTGTTCGTTGTCGGCAAGGAAGAAGAAGCAGACAATGCTTACCGTTCCAGCCGCAACATCCCCACAGTGGGCATGATGAACTCCCTGGGCATCAACGTTTACGATCTGCTGAATGCCAACAAGGTTGTCATGACTGAAGCTGCACTGAATGAAGTACAGGAGGCGCTTAAATAATGAAAGACTACAGAGACGTTATTCTCCGCCCCGTCATCACTGAAAAGTCCATGAAGCTCATGGCTGATGAAAACAAATACACTTTCGAAGTTGCTCCCACCACCAACAAAGTGGAAGTAGCCAAAGCTGTAGAAAATCTGTTTGGCGTTCACGTTAACAAAGTGAACATCGCCAACACCAAAGACAAGAAGAAACGCGTTGGACGCTACACTGGCATAGTCAGCGGCTATAAGAAAGCCATTGTCACCCTGGCTGAAGGCGACTCCATCGATCTCTTCAACGAGGAAGACTAATTCTTCCATCAGGGAGAAGACGCTATTTCCTGAATAAAAACGCGAACAGGAGGAAACACAGTTTATGCCTATCAAGAAGTATAAACCGACTACACCAGGCCGCCGTGGAATGTCCGGACTGACCTTCGAAGAAATCACTAAGAAGAAACCCGAACGTTCCCTGACTGCTCCTTTGAAGAGCAAGGGCGGACGCAACAACACTGGCCGCATCACCACCCGTCACCAGGGCGGCGGCCACAAGAGAACCTACCGTATCATCGACTTCAAGAGAAACAAGGACAACATCCCGGCTACCGTTAAGGCCATCGAGTATGACCCCAACCGTACCTGCAACATTGCCCTGGTTGCTTACGCAGATGGTGAAAAGCGCTACATTCTGGCTCCCAAGGGTCTGACTGTAGGAACAAAGATCATCTCCGCTCCCGAAGTTGATATCAAAACCGGCAACGCCGGCGAACTGAGAAACATGCCTGAAGGTACTGTTGTTCACAACATCGAGCTGAAACCCGGCAAGGGCGGCCAGATGGCAAGAGCAGCTGGTGCTTCCGCACAGATTCTCGGTGTCGAAGATAAATATGTAACCCTGCGCCTGACTTCCGGCGAAGTCAGAAAAGTGCTGGGCACCTGCCGTGCCACTGTTGGTACTGTAGGAAACGAAGACCACAGCCTGGTTAACCTTGGTAAGGCCGGCCGTTCCAGATGGAAAGGCATCCGCCCAACCGTTCGAGGTTCCGTCATGAACCCCAACGACCATCCTCATGGTGGTGGTGAAGGACGCACCCCGATCGGCCGTAAGGCTCCTATGACTCCCTGGGGCAAGAAAGCTCTGGGTGTCAAGACTAGAGATACCAAGAAAGCCAGCAACAAACTGATCGTTCGCCGCCGCAACGGCAAGTAGACAAGGAGAAGTTGAAATGAGTCGTAGTTTGAAAAAAGGGCCATTCGTTGATGACCACTTAATGATAAAAGTACAGGCTTTGAATGCTGCTAACAAAAAAGAAGTAATCAAAACCTGGAGCCGCCGTTCAACAATCTTCCCTCAGTTTGTTGAGCACACATTTGCTGTTTACAACGGTAAGGAACACGTACCCGTATACGTAACAGAAGACATGGTTGGACACAAGCTGGGTGAGTTCGCTCCCACCCGTCGCTACACCGGCCATGCAGCTGATGATAAGAAAGGCCGCAAGTAGGAGGTAAGTCATGGAAGCAAGAGCTACTGCCAAAACACTCCGCATCCAGCCCCGCAAGGCCAGACTGGTTCTGAACCTGATCAGAGGCAAGGATGCTGAAGAAGCTGTCGCCATCTGCAAATTCCTCCCCAACAAAGGCGGAAAGATGGTAGGAGACGTCCTCAAGAGCGCCATCGCCAATGCCGTGAACAACCACGACATGGATGAAGACAAGCTCTACGTAAAAGAATGCTATGCAAACGAAGGTGTAACCATGAAGCGTTTCAGACCTCGTTCCAAAGGCATGGCACATCCAATCAACAAACGCACCAGCCACATCACAGTCGTAGTGGCTGAAAAGGAATAGGAGGGTCCCATGGGTCAGAAAGTTAGTCCTATCGGAATGCGGACAGGTATCATCCGTGACTGGCAGTCCAGATGGTACGCAGAAGACAAAGATTTCTCAAAACTGCTGATGGAAGACGTTAAAATCCGCAACTTCATTGAAAAGTACTACCAGAACCTTTCCAATGCTGCTGCTGACAAGCGTAAAGCCGATCCTCAGATTTCCCGTATTGAGATTGAAAGAACACAGAACAAACTCACCGTTATCATCCGTACAGCACATCCTGGTGTTGTTATCGGTCAGGACGGTAAATCCATCGAAGGTCTGAAGAAGCAGCTGGCCAAAATGACCTCTGTGAAGAACCTGCAGATCAACGTTGTAGAAGTTGCCAATCCTCAGCTGGACGCCCGTCTGGTTGCAAGATGGATTGCCAACGAACTGGAAGGCCGTAAATCTTTCCGTGCTACACAGAAGAAGGCCATCCAGAACACCATGCGCGCCGGTGCCAAGGGTATCAAAACCTCCGTATCCGGACGTCTTGGCGGTGCTGATATCGCCCGTACAGAAGGCTACTCCGAAGGTGTAGTACCTCTGCACACACTGCGTTCCGATATCGATTACGCACTGGAAGAAGCACACACAACCTACGGCCGTCTGGGCGTTAAAGTCTGGATCTGCCGCGGTGAAGTACTGCCTGGTGAAATGGTTCAGGAACCTGAAGCACCAAAACAGAGAAGACCCCGTCAGAACCGCAGAAACGGCGGACGTGACAACCGCAGAGGTGCCGGACGCGACAACCGCAGAGGCGGCAATGACCGTCGCAATGCAGGCCCCAGACGCACAGAACGTCCTGCTGCTGAAAACAAAGGAGGCAACGAATAGTATGCTGATGCCAAAGCGCACAAAGTACCGCCGTCCTCACCGTCTTTCCTACGAAGGACGTGCCAAGGCTGGCCGTACTATTGAATTCGGCGAATATGGTCTGGTTGCTGAAACCGGCAACTACATTTCCAACCGTCAGATCGAAGCTGCCCGTGTTGCCATGACTCGTTATATGAAGCGTGGCGGTAAAGTTTGGATCCGTATTTTCCCGCATCTGGCCAGAACCAAGAAACCTCTTGAAGTTCGTATGGGTTCCGGTAAAGGTGCTCCTGAAGGATGGGTAGCCGTTGTTAAACCCGGACGTGTTATGTTCGAGGTTGGCGGCGTAAGCGAAGAAGTAGCCAGAGAGGCTCTGCGCCTGGCTGGTCACAAGCTGCCTATCAAAACTAGATTCGTCAAGAAAGGAGAGGTTGAATAATGAAGAACGCTGAACTGAGAGCAATGTCCAATGAAGAACTGATGCAGCAGATCGACGTCCTGAAAGACGAGCTCTTCAACCTCCGTTTCCAGCAGGCAACCGGTTCTCTGGAGAATACAGCCAGACTGAAAACCGTGAAGAAAACCATTGCCCGCATCAAAACTATCCTGGGTGAAAGAAAGAACGCCCAGGCTGCTGAATAAGCACGGAGGACACAGTCATGGAAGAAAGAAACAGACGTAAAGTCTACCGTGGAAGAGTTGTCTCCGACAAAATGGACAAAACGATCACGGTAGCCGTTGATACAAGAAAGAAACACCCTCTGTACGGAAAACGGGTGAAATATACCAAGAAATTCAAAGCACACGATGAGCTGAATACAGCAAAAGAAGGCGATATCGTCGTAATCATGGAGACTCGCCCTCTGTCCAAGACCAAACGTTTCCGTCTGGTAAACATTGCTGAAAAGGCCCGCGGATAGAAACGGGAGGAATAGCAGATGATTCAAAACGAAAGCCGTTTGCGTGTTGCTGATAACACAGGTGCCAAAGAAGTCCTGGTTATCCGCTGCCTCGGCGGCAGTAAGCGCAAATTTGCCAACATCGGTGATGTCGTTGTCTGCAGCGTCAAGCAGGCTGCTCCCGGTGGGACTGTAAAGAAAGGTGACGTTGTCAAAGGCGTTATCGTTCGCAGCAAATATGGCGTAAACCGTCCCAACGGACAGCATATCCGTTTCGACGACAACGCTGTTGTACTGATCAAAGATGACAAGACACCAAGAGGAACCCGTATTTTCGGACCCGTAGCCAGAGAGCTGCGTGATGCCGATTACATGAAGATCGTTTCTCTTGCGCCGGAAGTACTGTAGGAGGAAACCCAGTGAAGATCAAAAAAGGTGACAAAGTCCAGGTTATCACCGGGGCTTATAAAGGAACTGTCGGCGAAGTTGTCCGTGCCTTCCCCAAGGAAGACAAAGTAATCGTCGAAGGTGTAAACATCGTTAAGAAACACCAGAAACCCACTCAGGCAAACCCTGAAGGCGGCATCATCGAAAAAGAAGCAAAGATCCACGTTTCCAACGTAATGCTCTACGATGAAAAAGCCAAAACCGCCAGCCGCGTTTCCATCAAGGAAGAAGTTGTTGACGGCAAGAAAATCAAAACCCGCGTCTTCAAGAAGAGCGGTAACGAACTGAAAGAGAAGAAGTAGGAGGTAAGGCATGAACAGATTACGCGAAAAATATTCCAACGAAGTTGTTCCTGCAATGATGAAGGACTTCAGCTACTCTTCTGTCATGGAAGTTCCGAAAATCGAAAAAGTTGTAGTGAACATGGGTGTAGGTGACGCCATCCAGAACTCCAAGCTGCTGGATGAAGCAGTAGAAGAAATGGCTGCTATCACCGGTCAGGCACCTGTTATCACAAAAGCCAAGAAGTCTATCGCTAACTTCAAAGTCCGTGAAGGCATGTCTATCGGATGCAAGGTTACCCTGCGTGCCGACAAGATGTATGAATTCCTGGACAAGCTGTTCAACATCTCCCTGCCCCGTGTCCGCGACTTCCGCGGCGTTTCCGATACCGCATTCGACGGCAGAGGAAACTACACTCTGGGTGTAAAAGAACAGATCATTTTCCCGGAAATCGATTTCGACAAGGTTAACCGTACAAGAGGTATGGACGTCGTTATCGTTACCACCGCGAAAACCAATGAGGAAGCAAAAGCTTTACTGGAAGGCCTCGGAATGCCTTTCGTTAAGCAGTAGGAGGAATCATGGCAAAGAAAGCAATGAAATTGAAACAGGAGCGTCCTCAGAAGTTTAAAGTCAGAGAGTACACTCGCTGCCAGAGATGCGGACGTCCGCACTCTGTGCTTAGAAAATATGGCATTTGCCGCATCTGCTTCCGTGAACTGGCTTACAAGGGCCAGATCCCCGGAGTCAAGAAGGCAAGCTGGTAAGAAGGAGGCAGAATCATGACAATGACAGATCCAATTGCAGATATGCTCACTCGTATCCGCAACGCTTTGCAGCAGAAGCATGATTATGTATCCATGCCTTCCAGCAAAGAAAAAGAACGTATCGCCAAGATCCTTCTCGAAGAAGGCTACATCAAGGGATACGATGTCGTAGAAGATGGCGTGAACAAAATCATGACCATTGCTCTGAAATACGGCAAAAACGGTGAAAAAGTAATCACCAACCTCAGACGAATTTCCAAACCTGGTCTGCGTATCTACGCAAAAGCAGAAAACCTGCCCAGAGTTCTGAATGGTCTGGGAACAGCCATCATCTCCACAAGCAAGGGCATGATGACTGACCGCGATGCCAGAAAAGCCAATGTTGGCGGCGAAGTGATCGCTTATATCTGGTAATTAGAAACTCAGGAGGAAAATATGTCACGTATCGGCAATAAACTGATTACCATTCCTGCTGGGGTTACTGTTGAAGTAGCACCTGGGAATGAGGTGACTGTGAAGGGGCCTAAAGGCACTCTGACACGCAAGTTCTCCGATCTGATGGATATTCAGGTTGAAGACAACACCGTCACAGTCAAGCGCCCCAACGATCAGAAACACACCAAGCAGCTGCACGGCACAACCCGCGCTCTGCTCCACAACATGGTTGTAGGCGTATCTGAAGGATTCCAGAAGGATCTGGAACTGGTAGGTATCGGTTTCCGTACAGCAGTAAAGGGAAACAAGCTGACCATGAACGTTGGTTACTCCCACCCTGTTGAAATGGAAATTTCCGAAGGCCTGGAAGTAACCTGCCCCAACGCAACCAACATCACTGTTAAGGGCATCGACAAGCAGCAGGTCGGAGAATTTGCTGCTAACGTAAGAGCAGTCCGCAAGCCTGAACCTTACAAGGGCAAGGGTATTCGCTATAAGGGCGAACACATCCGCCGCAAAGAAGGCAAGACTGCTGGTAAGAAGTAGTGGGAAAGGAGCAGTTAACGTATGATTAAAAAAGTTTCCAGAAACGAACAGCGTCTGCGCCGTCACCGCCGCGTTCGCAACAAAATTAGTGGTACTCCTGAATGCCCACGTCTGAATGTATTCAGAAGCAACGCTCACATTCACGCTCAGATCATCGATGACGTAAACGGCAACACTCTTGCTGCTGCGTCTTCCGTTGACATGAAGCTGCCCAACGGCAGCAACGTGGAAGCAGCTAAGCTGGTTGGTGCTGAACTGGCCAAGCGCGCTGCTGCCAAGAACATCAAGAAAGTCGTATTCGATCGTGGCGGATATGTATATACCGGCCGTGTGCAAGCCCTGGCCGACGCAGCCCGTGAAAACGGCCTGGAATTTTAGGAGGACTCAGGGATGCCAAACGAAAGAAGACCCAGAAGAGAACAGAAAGAGTTTGACGAACAGGTTGTCTCCATTAACAGAATTTCCAAAACCGTCAAGGGCGGACGCAGAATGCGTTTCGCAGCTCTCGTTGTAGTAGGAGACAGAAAAGGCCGCGTTGGTGTCGGTTCCGGAAAAGCCAAGGAAGTCCCCGAAGCTATCCGCAAAGCCACTGAAGCAGCTAAGAAGAACATCATCACCGTACCTCTGGTAGGAACTACCATCCCCCACGAAGTGGTTGGCAAGTTCGGATCCGGCGCAGTGTTCATGAGACCTGCCTATGAAGGTACCGGTGTTATCGCAGGCGGCGCCAGCCGTGCTGTACTGGAACTGGCTGGTATCCAGGATATTCTGACCAAGAACCTGGGCAGCCGTACCAAAATCAATACCGTAAGAGCAACTCTCGAAGGCCTGAAGAGCCTGAGAACCATCGATCAGGTGGCTGAGCTGCGCGGTAAGAAACCCGAAGAAATCCGCGGGTAAGTGATCAGGAGGAAATGAAATGAAACTGCATGAACTCTCTCAGTCCAAGCCCCGCCAGACAAGGAAGCGCGTTGGACGCGGACCCGGAAGCGGTCTTGGTAAGACTGCCGGCCGTGGTCAGAAAGGCCAGAAGGCCCGTTCCGGCGGCGGAGTAAGACTCGGTTTTGAAGGTGGACAGACCACTCTGGCACGTAGACTGCCCAAGAGAGGCTTCACCAACTTCAATCAGAAGAACTATGCAATTGTGAACGTGAATGATCTGAACCGTTTCGAAGACGGTACAGAAGTTACACCCGAACTGCTGAAGCAGGTTCGTCTGGTTCGCAAGGAACTGAACGGTGTAAAAATTCTCGGTGAAGGCACCCTGGAAAAGAAACTGGATGTAAAAGCAGCCAAGTTCTCCAAGTCTGCCAGAGAAGCAATTGAAAAAGCAGGCGGAACCGCAACTGAGGTTCGCTAGTGAAAAGTATTAAAACAATGTGGACGAACAAGGATATCCGTAACAGAATCCTGTTCACATTGTTTGCCTTCCTCGTGTACCGTCTGGGCTGTGCCATCACAGTGCCAGACGTGAACACGGCCGGATTAATGGCCGGTCTTCAGGACAACAGCCTCTTTGCAATGATGAGCCTGCTGGGAGGCGGTGGGTTGGAACAGTTCTCCATCTTCGCTCTTGGCGTAACACCCTACATCACCGCATCCATCATCATTCAGCTGCTGAGTATGGATGTTATTCCGTACCTGACAGATCTCTCCAAATCCGGAGCAAACGGCAGAAAGAAACTGGATTCCTATACCCGTTATCTGACTGTTGTCTTCGCATATGTTCAGGCTGCCTCTTTCTCTTACAGCTTTAACAATATGTATCCATCCCTGTTTATCGGCGGGCTGAATCCTGCCAAGATGATCTATGTTGCCACCATCTTCACTGCCGGAACCATGTTCCTGGTGTGGGTGGGTGACCAGATTTCCGCAAAGGGAATCGGTAACGGTATGTCCATGGTCATCATGGCCGGCATCGTAGGAAGAATGCCTCAGCAGTTCGCCAGTGCATGGGAAAGCCTGATCGGTACAGACGTCAGCAATGGCGCTCTGATCTTTGCAGGCTACATTCTGATCTACCTGCTGATCATCGTTTTCGTAACACTGATCAGTACGGCAGAACTGAAAATTCCAATTCAGTACACTTCGAGTTCCATGACACTTGCTCAGAACTCCAAGATGAACTACCTTCCTCTGAAGGTTAACAGCGCCAGCGTCATTCCAGTCATCTTCGCTTCATCCATCATGATGGCTCCCATCCAGATCGCCAGCTTCTTTGCATCCGGCGAATCCTGGTATGCAACAATGACCAACTGGTTAGGCATGAAAACCTGGTATTCTCTGACAATCTACATCGTGCTGATTCTGCTCTTCACCTTCTTCTATGCGAAGATGCAGATCAACCCCGAGCAGGTTGCCGAAAACCTGGGTAAATCCGGTGCCTACATTCCCAGCGTAAGACCTGGAAAACAGACTGAAGAGTATATCGACAAGGCTCTGTCCAGAATCACCGTTCTGGGCGCTGCCTCTCTGGCACTGATTGCCGCTCTGCCTCACCTGATGCCTCTGATCTGGCCGGATCTACCGTCCAACATGGCACTTGGCGGAACCGGTATGATCATCGTTGTCGGTGTTGCCATCGAAACCGTCAGACAGGTACAGGGCCTGATCACTCAGAAGTCCTACAAGAAGTACTATCACGACTAGCAGCTTGCTGCTGGCAGAAACCGAGGAAACAGTATGAATATTTTCATTATGGGAGCACCTGGATCCGGCAAGGGAACCTTCTCCAGCCGAATCCGCGATGAGTTTAACCTCAACCATGTTTCCACAGGCGATATTTTCCGTGCCAATATGGCTCAGGGAACTGAGCTTGGCAAGAAAGCTGCCGAGTATATGGAAGCCGGCCGTCTGGTGCCAGATGAACTGACCAACCAGATGGTGGCTGATTATCTCGCCAGCCTGCCTGACAAGAAAAATGGCTATCTTCTGGACGGCTATCCCAGAACGAAGGCCCAGGCACTTGCCTTCGAAGAACTGACAAAGGGAACAGACAACGATGTTGATCTGGTGCTCTTCCTGGACGTTCCCGAAGAAGTGCTGACCAAGCGTATTACAGGACGCAGATCCTGCCCCAGCTGCGGCGAGATCTACAACGTCTACTACAGCCCATCCAGAGTTGAAGGTGTCTGTGACAAATGCGGTCATGCACTGACCAGCCGTGCAGACGACAACGAAGAAAGCCTCAAGGTGCGTCTGGAAGAATATGATTCCAACACCGCACCCGTTGTTTCCTACTATGCCGAAAAGGGCAAGGTGGCACGCATTGATGCCAACCGCCCCATGGAACCCATCTGGGAAGACATTCGTACCGTCCTGGAGAGAAAATAGCGCATAGACCCAATCCTTGAACCACCCGTAAATTGCGTCTATAATGTTTAGGCGCAATTTACTTGTGTTTAGGGCAGTCAGTGTTTTCAATGATATTGACTGCTTTGCCGGAGGCAGCCGGCTCCTGATTTCAGGAAGTTCCCAAGAACACTGCCGCAGACAGAAACGCACGTTTCTGCTGAAAATCAGGCAGTATTCCTGCATGATTTTCAGAAGGTTGAATACGTGCTGTGAAAGGGGTACGCACATGAAAGTAAGACCATCCGTCAAACCCATCTGTGACAAGTGCAGAGTAATCCGCCGCAAAGGCCGTGTAATGGTCATTTGCGAAAACCCTAAGCACAAACAGA
>Belle_p2__coassemble_1463_pt1 | contig 31078 bp, 20 predicted proteins | sample Belle_p2__metabat2_low_PE_004 | metagenome-assembled genome bin Belle_p2 | reverse complement strand
AAGAAGCTCTCAAAACCGGTGTACTGGACTGGCAGCACAAGGAGGATTTATGAAGAAACTCATCGCTTATTATTCAAGACCCGGAGAAAACTACTTTGGAGGACAGATCCGCTCCATTTCAGAAGGCAATACAAAGAAAGCAGCTGAAATGATTGCGGAGGTCACGGGAGGAGATCTCTTTGAAATCAGACAGCAGCATCCCTATTCCGCAGACTATTCTGCCTGCATCAAAGAAGCTCAGGAAGATCTGAACCACCACCGCAGACCGGCACTGGTCAAACTGCCTGACAGTCTGGACGACTATGACGAAATCTGGATCGGTTCTCCCATTTACTGGGGGACCATGCCCATGGCTGTCTTCACCTTCCTGGAAGCTTTTGACTGGAAGGGCAAAACCATCCATCCCTTCTGCACCCATGAAGGCAGCGGTCTGGGTAACATGCCGTCTGATCTGAAGAAAGAAACACCGGGATCTGTCGTCAAAAAAGGCCTGGCCATCCATGGCAGTGCCGTGGACAAAGCCAGACCTCTGATTGAAAACTGGATCCGGGAAGACTGAGGAAGAAGGGAAGTAACCAGCATGGAAAACCAGGAATATGTGTATGAGCTGATGGATCAGGGTGGACCAACCGATAACCGCGAACCCTATTTCCGTCCGGCCGTTGATGAAATGATGCGCTCCCGCACCCTGTGTGCCAGAGCCAATCAGTATCTTCCCAATGATCCTCACTACATGGATCCTTTAAGGGAGCTCTTTGGCTGTGATCTGGAAAGTGTCCGGATTCTGACTCCCTTCCAGTGTGATTTTGGCAACCGGGTCAAATTCGGAAAGAATGTCTTCATCAACCACTCGGCCATTCTTTCCGCTTCCGGAGGCATTGAATTCGAAGACGGGGTGATGTGTGCACCGGCTTTGAAGATCGCCACCATCAACCACGACATGAATGAACGTCATGCCATTTACACCTATGGTAAAGTGACCATCCGCAAGAATGCCTGGATTGGTATGAACGTAACCATCTGTCCGGGTGTCACCATTGGTAAGTATGCGGTGGTAGGCGCAGGTGCTGTAGTCACCCATGATATCCCGGATTATGCGGTAGCAGCAGGTGTACCCGCAAAAGTCATCCGCATGCAGGATCCGGCAGAACAGAAAGAGCTGTAGGGTTCTGTTTCAAAACTGGATGCACCAGTGTTGAATGAGACTGTCTGTTCTCATTTCATGTTTTGACAGGTCTTCTCTGATCCCCCTTCAGAGAAGACCTGTTTTCATTTTCAACAGAAAAAGCGTCAGGCAGAACCTTCCGGCTCTGGTCTGACGCCTGTGTTTTATTGAGAATTGTTTGCTTTCTGGCTTACCTGGAAGATTTCCAGGCGGCAATGTCTTCCAGACTCACTTCTTCTGTGGTGCCATCAGGCATGGTTACAGGAACGAAGCCTTTCTGGATGGAGTCGTAAATGGCTCTTTCCTTAGGAGTAACATTGATGGCCAGATCCAGTTCGTCCAGCTGCACGGGATCAACGGTGTTGGGTGCATCGGACATGGGGTCTCTGGCTGCGGCGTTTTTCGGGAAGGCGATGACGTCGCGGATGCTGTCGGAGCCGCTCAGCAGCATGGCAATGCGGTCCAGACCATAGGCCATGCCGCAGTGAGGAGGTGTGCCATACTGGAAGGCATCGATGAAGAAGCCGAATTTCTGACGGATCTGTTCTTCACTGAAGCCCAGGACTTCGAAGATCTTTTCCTGCAGATCGTTTTCGTAAATACGAACGGATCCGCCGCCCAGTTCATAGCCGTTGAGGACGCAGTCGTAGGCGTTGGTTTTCACCTTGCCGGGATCGGTATCCAGCAGAGGGATGTCTTCTCTCTTGGGCATGGTGAAGGGGTGATGCTGGGAAACCCAGCGGTTTTCGGTTTCGCTCCACTCGAACATGGGGAAGTCAACAACCCACAGGAAGGAGAATTCGTCTTTCTTCTTCAGACCCTTTATGGCACCCATCTGGTTGCGCAGAGCGCCCAGAGCATTACAGGTCTTCAGCCAGCTGTCGCTGACAATCAGAACGCTGGAAGAATCCTGCAGGTTCAGCTTTTCAGCCAGGGCCTTCAGTTCTTCTTCGCTCAGAGATTTGACAGCGGAACCGCTGAACTGGCCGTCTTTGTATTTGAGAACCACCAGACCGCTGGCACCGTTCTTGCGAGCTTCAGAAGTCAGGTTCTTGATTTCCTTGTTGGAAGGCTGGAAGTCATCCACCACGATGCCTTTGATCACGCCGCCTTCATCGATGGCATGACGGAAGGGAACGAATTCGGTCTTTTCAAAGAGGGAAGTCAGATCCTGCAGTTCCATGCCAAAACGGTTGTCGGGCTTGTCGCTGCCATACACATCCATGGCTTCCTGCCAGGGAATGCGCTTGAAAGGCAGAGGAATTTCGATGCCCTTGATATCCATCATCAGCTTGTACAGCATCTTTTCCATGATTTCCAAAAACTGGTTTTCATCCAGGAAGGAGCATTCGATGTCCACCTGGGTGAAGTCAGTCTGTCTGTCGGCGCGCAGGTCTTCGTCACGGAAGCATCTGGCAATCTGATAGTAGCGTTCAAAGCCGGCAATCATCAGCAGCTGCTTGTACAGCTGGGGAGACTGGGGCAGGGCATAGAAGCTGCCGGGGTGAACACGGGAGGGAACCAGGAAGTCTCTGGCGCCTTCGGGTGTGGAACGGCCCAGGACAGGTGTTTCGATGTCCAGGAAGCCGTGCTCATCCAGGAATTCACGGATGGAGCGGGTGATGGCTGCGCGCATCATCAGACGGTTCTGCATGATGGGACGGCGCAGGTCCAGATAACGGTATTTCAGACGGGTGTCTTCCAGAGCGTCGGTTTCATCCGCAATGATCAGCGGGGTCACCTTGGCGGAGTTCACGACGTTGAAGTCTTCCACCAGGATTTCGATGTCGCCGGTAGGCAGAGAAGGGTTCTTGTCCTTTCTTTCAGCAACAGTTCCGGTGACCTGCAGAATGTATTCCTGACGGACATCCTTCAGTCTTTCGTTGAAGCTTTCATCAAAGACTAACTGCACGATGCCGGAGCGGTCGCGCAGGTCGATAAAGTTCATGGCACCAAAGTTTCTTTTGCGGGAAACCCAGCCCACCAGAGTCACTTTTTCTCCCTGGTTGGCCAGGCGCAGAGTGCCGTTGTGGTTCGTTCTTTCCATATTTCAATTCACCTGTTTCTTCCTATTCATGATCATGATGGTGATGATCGTGTTCTTCGTCCTCTTCGTCTCCATTGAAGGCGGCATCCAGTACGGCGATGAGATCATCTGCCGGAACAGTGGTCTGTTCTCTGGTTTCCGTGTTCTTCATGGTGATGGTCTGGTTGTTCATTTCATCTTCGCCGATGAGGAAGACGTATTTCGCGCCAGCCCGGTCGGCAGCCTTGAACTGGCCCTTGAAGGACTTGCCCTGCATATCCATGTCGGAACGGAAGCCGTTGGCTCTCAGTTCTGTCAGCACATCAAAGGCATAGTCTCTGGCTTCGGGGTTCAGGACCATAACATAGACATCCAGTCCGGGCTTGCCGCCCAGTTCAATGCCTTCGGCTTTCAGAGCAATGAGCAGACGCTCCATGCCTAAAGCCCAGCCGATGCCGGACATTTCCGGTCCACCGAAGTAGGGAATCAGGTTATCGTAGCGGCCGCCTGCCAGCAGTGTGGCCTGAGAGCCCATTTCCCTGTTTTCACTGACCATTTCGAAGACGGTGTGGGTGTAGTAGTCCAGGCCGCGCACCAGGTTGTCATCCACGCGGTAGGGAATGCCCATCTGGTCCAGCAGAGACTTGACGGTTTCAAAGTATTCGCGGCTTTCCTCGTTGAGGTAGTCCTGCATGCGGGGTGCATTCTTCATGCATTCCCTGTCATGATCCACCTTGCAGTCCAGCAGACGCAGGGGGTTCTGTTCATAACGGCGTTTGCAGTCCCCGCACAGATCATCCACGTAGGGAGCAAAGTATTCTTTCAGAGCGGCTCTGTAGGCAGCTCTGGATTCATCATCGCCCAGGGTGTTGAGCAGGATGGTGATGTCCTGCAGGCCCAGAGCCTTGAGAATGGTATAGGCCAGAACCATGGTTTCCACATCCACGTAGGGGCTCTTGAGACCGAGAGCTTCCACGCCGAACTGATTGAACATGCGCAGTCTGCCCTTCTGGGGTCTTTCATGACGGAACATGGGTCCCATGTAGTAGAGCTTCACCGGCAGATCCGGACTGGCGTACATTTTATTTTCCACCAGGGAGCGCACCACGCCAGCCGTACCTTCCGGGCGCAGGGTCAGAGAGGTGGATGAGTTGGCCGGGGTAAAGGTGTACATTTCCTTGTTGACCATATCGCTGGAATCGTTCTCCCGCTTGAACACGTTGGTGTGTTCGAAAATGGGAGTTCTGATTTCGTCAAAATTGTACAGATAACAGAAGTGGCGCAGGTATTTCTCCAGCTGCTGCCATTCACAGGCTTCACTGCCGTAGACGTCCTGGGTCCCTCTGGGAATCTGGTATGCCATAATTTCCTCCAATCCTTTCATCCCGATTTCACCAGAAAGGTGCAAGCAAAGGGGATGAAACATCGTTAACTGAGAAATTATAGCATTGATTGAGCTTTCTTTCCCCGGCCGAGCCAAAAACCTTGAATTGACCTAGTCAAAAGCAGGTTTTCTTCTTTTTCCGGACCGGAACCCTTTCTTCTGATTTCTTCATTAAATAATGAACAGCCGGAAATGGTCAGGATTCACTGATAAATCATTCCGGCCTTCTTTTCTGCACCGTTTTGGCTGCCTTAAACCGGTTCCAAAAAGGTAATCGCTTTCTGAAAACCATCAAAAAGTGCAAACAGTTTGTTATTTTGCACGGTTTTCCAGAAAGAAAGCCCTTGCGCTGGATTTAGGTCGTGCGATAATAAAGGTATATTCCTGTGTCCATGCCGCTGCCCATGGCAATGGACCAGTAGAATCCAGAAAAGGAGGAAAAAATTTGAATATCAAAAAAGTATCAGGAAGATCCATTCTGATGAGTCTGATGGCTGTCTCCATGACTGTCACATCAGCCGGAGTTCCTGTTCTGAGCGTGTACGCCGAAGAGCCGGTTGTTGCAGCTGCTGAAGGAGATGCTCTCTCCATCTACAACACCAATATTGCTCTGAACAAAAGCGTCACAGCCAGCCGTGAGTACAGTTCCTTTCCAAAGAGCTATCTGACAGACGGTAAAACTGACACTCGCTGGTCTACCGAAACCAGTCCTACTCAGTGGGCCTATGTTGACCTGGGTGAAACCTACAACATGAACTTCTTCAGTTTCGACTGGGAAAGTGAAGGAGAACATCCTACACAGTTCAACGTCTATGTATCTGACGATCCTGAAAACTGGGGCGAACCCGTTAAGGCTGTTGACAAGGTTGATGGTGCTTACTCCGAAGTGACTCTGGACGAACCCGTTGCCGGACGCTACGTCAAACTGGAAGTCACCAAAGTCAGCAACTATCCCAGCGTTTCCTGTCGTGAAATGCAGGTAAAACTGATCGACGAAAGCATCGCCGAACAGGATCCCACAGAAAACGTCGCTCTTCATGCCACTGCGACTGCCAGCTCCCAGGAAGCCAATTCCGTCCGCCCATCCAATGCCGTAGACGGTAACACCACTTCTGCTTCTTCCCGCTGGGGATCCGGCACCTCTGACAAGACTCCATGGCTCCAGATTGATCTGGGCACCATGAGAAACATGCAGAGCTTCCTGCTGTTCTGGGAAACCAGAAAGCCTACCGGCTATAACATTCAGGTATCCGATGACGGCGAATCCTGGAGCACAGTGTATGAAACCAGCGATCGTCCTACAGCCAAAACCGAACAGATCGACCTGGATCATCCTGTATCCGGACGCTATTTCAGACTGAACATTACCGGCTATACACCGGAAGACCCCGATGGACAGGTTCCTACATGGAATGCCGTTTCCCTGTATGAAGTTGAAATCTATGGCGGCATCTATACTGCACCCACAGATTCCATCGACTACATCAGAGAACATCTGGAAGTTGTCACACCAACCGCAACCGATACCGAACTGACAGTCAATATTCCTGAAACCGACAAGTACGACATCAAATTCAACGGTGCCGACTACGAACAGGTTGTTGACGGCCAGCTCAAGATCCACAAACCCATCGTGGATACCACCGTTTCCGTGAACTTCAAAGTGACCAACAAGGCCACCGGCGAATACGAATTCATTGAAAAAGATGTCACCATCCCCGGCTCTCTGCAGGCTGAAGAAGGCGACAACGAACCCATCCAGGTTATCCCTGAACTGCGCGAGTGGAAGGGACACACCGGTGTGTTCACACCTGCTGAAGCACCCAAGGCCATCGTTGGCGATGAAACCCTGCGTGAAGCTGCTGAAGCCTTTGCTGCTGACTATGAAGACCTGTTCGGAGTTCATGTTGACGTTGTAGAAGGCAATGCACCTGAATCCGGAAGCTTCTTCTTCTACACAACCGTAGATGATTCCGAAGACCAGGTTCAGAAAGAAACCTACTACCTGACCATTGAAGACAGCGTCTCCATTCTGGCCAGCACCAACACCGGTGCTTACTGGGGCACCCGTTCCGTCCTGCAGGGTCTGAAAGCCCAGAACGGCGAACTGAACCAGGGTATTGCCCGTGACTATCCGCAGTACGAAATCCGCGGATTCATCATGGACGTTGGACGTAAGACCTTCAAGATGGACTTCCTGCAGCAGGTTGTAAAGCAGATGTCCTGGTACAAGATGAACGACTTCCAGGTTCACCTGAACGACAACCTGATTCCTCTGGAAAACTACTCTTCTGCCGGCAAGGATCCCATGGAGGCTTACTCCGCATTCCGTCTGGAATCCGACATCGTAGAAGGCGGCAACAACGGCCTGAACAAGGCTGACCTGACTGCCAAAGACGTCTGGTATACAAAAGATGAATTCAGAAACTTCATCGAAGAATCCAGAGCACAGGGCGTTAACATCGTTCCTGAAATCGATACTCCTGCTCACTCTCTGGCACTGACCAAGGTTCGTCCTGACCTGCGTCTGGGAACCTACGGAAGAGACAACGACCATCTGAACCTGTCCGCCAAGTATGACGAAGCTCTCGAATTCGTACAGGGCATCTTCGGTGAATACCTGACTGAAGACAATCCTGTATGGGATCTGGATACCACCGTTCATATCGGTGCTGACGAATTCTCCTCCAGCTCTACTGCTTACAGAAAATTCGTTAACGACATGATCCACTATGTGGAAAGCACCGGAAGAAAAGCCCGTGTCTGGGGAAGCTTCTCTCACCTGGATACCGGTGATCCCATCGATGCCAAGGGTGTTGAAATCAACCTGTGGAACTACGGCTGGGCTCACATGGGCGACATGTATGACCAGGGCTTTGACCTGATCAACTGCAACGACGGCAACTACTACATCGTGCCCAACGCCGGTTACTACTACAACTATCTGAACGACGGCACCATGTACAACCTGCCCATCAACTCCATCGGCGGAGACACCATCCCTGCCGGTGATGCTCAGATGAAGGGCGGCGCCTTTGCTGTATGGAACGACATGTGCGACTACCTGGAAAACGGTGTCAGCGAATATGATGTTTACGACCGCATCAACACCAACATGTCCCTGTTCGCAGCCAAGCTGTGGGGCAAGAAGGACATGAGCCTGAACGATGCCAAGACCCTGACAGCTGAACTGGGTGATGCACCCGGAACCAACTTCGGTTACGAAATCGACTCCGTAGGCGATGCCATCCTGCACCTGCCCATGGATGATGCTAGTGACAAGTCCGGCAACGATTACAACATCGTGAACTTCGAAAATGCAGCCATCGAAACCGTAGACCACAAGAACGCTCTGCACCTCAATGGCGGCAGCTCCTATGCAGAAACTGAACTGACCACCGCCGGTCTGAACAACGACCTGCGCATCAAAGTGAAGAGAACCAATGCTGAAGTGAAGGATCAGATCCTCATGGAAAGCGAATACGGCACCTTCAAGGCTGTTCAGGCTGACACAGGCAAAGTCGGATTCACCCGTGAAAACCGCGACTACTCCTTCGACTACACTCTGCCCATGAACGAGTGGGTTGAACTGGAATTCAAGAACGAAAACAAACAGATTTCTCTCTACGTCAACGGCAGACTGGTTGAAACTCTGGGCGATGACGAAAGAGTAGAAGGCAGACCTCTGGAAGCTACCATCATGTATCCTGTAGCCCGCATCGGTTCCACCACTGACGCATTCGAAGGTTACGTAGACGATATCCGTCTGGGTGCAGATGACACCTTCAACACCACCATGCCTCTGGACTATGCCATTGATACCGCATGGGCTACCGGCCTGGATGTACCTGAACTGACTGCAGCCATCGAAAAGGGTGAAGCCGTTCTGGCCAAGTACAACCCCACTGCTGAAGAAATCAGTGAAGCCAAGGCAGCTATCGAAGCTGTTCTGGGTGAACATGATTACGAAAAGGCAAACTATGCCGAACTGAATGCTTACAAACAGCTCACCGGCAATCTGGATGCCTTCACCGACAGCTCTGTATCCGCAGTCCTCAGCGCACTGAACAACATCCGTGAACAGCTGCCTGCCGGATCTCAGGAAATCGTAGACGGCTATGCTTCCGCACTGGCCAACGCTCTGGCTGGCCTGACACTGAAGGAAGTCAAAGACCTCAACTTCGTTGATCAGTCCACCATCACGGCTACTGCTTCTTCCTACCAGCATGACGGTTCCGATCCTAAGAACGTTGTCGATGGCAACACCGGAACCATGTGGCATTCCGACTGGAACAAGACCACCATGCCTCACTGGATCAACCTGGAAATGAAGGAAGTCACCGAAATCAAGGGTGTTACCTACATGCCTCGTCAGAACTGCGGCAACGGCACCCCCACTTCCTACGACATTCAGGTATCCACCGACGGAACCAACTTCACCAGCGTGAAGACCGGCTCCTGCACCATGAATGAATTCAAGGCCTACGAATTCGAATTCGAACCCGTAGAAGCCAAACACGTACGCTTCATCCTGAAGACAGCCAAGAACAACAACGGTTCCTGCACGGAAATGAACATCATGCTGGCCCACGTTGATCCTGATCTGGAAGGTCTGAATGCTGCCATTAACGATGCCAAGGCTCTGAAGAACCTGAGCTACACCGACGAAACCTGGAATGCCCTGCAGTCCAAGATCGCCGAAGCTGAAGCTCTGGCTGCAACCGAAGCACCTGATGCAACCGAAGTCAGATCCATGATCTCTGATCTGCGCACTGCTGTTGTTGCTCTGAAGTACAACCCCAACGGCGGCGGCGAAGTTGTAGAATCCAACAAGACTCTGCTGAAGAAAGCCGTTGAATATGCTGATGGCGTTGTTGCTGCAGGCGGACTCGAAGGCGTTCATGAAACAGTGAAGAACAAGTTCGAAGCTGCTCTGAGCAATGCCAGAACTGTTCTGGAAAACCCCAAGGCTACTCAGGACGAAGTTAACGCAGCCTGGTCTGAACTGACAGATGCCATCCATCTGCTTGAGTTCAAGGCTGACAAGACCGAACTGAAAGCTCTCATCGATGCTGCTCAGCTGCTCGATCTGAACAAGTACTACGACGGCGCTGAAAAGGATGCCTTCACAACCGCTCTGAACAATGCCGTTGATGTATACACCAACCCCTATGCTCTGGATGAAACCAGCATTAAACCTGCTGTTGACGCTCTGAAGAAAGCCATGGCTGATCTCGAAACCGTCAAGAAACCTGCAGAAGAAATCGATACATCTCTGCTGCAGATGGTTGTCGACACCGTCAAGGATACCGACCTCAGCAAGTTCGTCAGCGAAGGACAGGCTGAATTCACCGAAGCTCTGAACCACGCCAACGAAGTTCTGGCTAACCCCGAATCTCAGGCTCAGGTCAACGAAGCTGCTTCTAACCTGAATATGGCTTACCTGCAGCTGCGTCTGAAAGCAGACGAAGATCTGCTCAATGAGCTGAAAGACTTCATCAACCTGGCTGAAAACATCAACCGCGCATGGTTCTCCGCTGAAGAACTGGATCTGATCGATTCCGTTTCCTTCGAAGTGAAGACTCTGCTGGCTGCTCCTGAAGTACCGCACGACGAAGCTCTCAAGGCTCAGGCTAAGATGACTCCTGTTCGTGAACTCATCGAAAAGGTCAACAATGAAAACAAGCCTTCCGAAGACGAAGTGGACAAAGATGACCTCTACGATCTGCTCGAGAAATACGACGGCCGCAAGGAAGACGAATACACTTCCTCTACCTGGAAAGCCTTCAAGGAAGCTTATGACAAGGCTTCTGATGTCTACAAGGATGCTGACGCAAGTCAGAAGGACGTAGATGATGCCGCAGCTGCTCTGAAGAAAGCTGGAGAAGCTCTGAAGAAAGTTGACGACAAAGAAGAAGACAAGGGCGGAGAAAAGGACAACAAGGACGATGAGAAGAAGGAAGACAAGAAGGATACCAACAAGAAACCTGCTACTTCCGCTTCCATGGGTGCCATGTTCTCTCTGAGTGCTCTCCTGGGCTCTGCCGGTCTGGCTGGCTTCTTCTCCAAAAAGAGAAGAAAAAATAAATAAGCTGTTTCACCGGAAACGGTCAAACAACAAGCATTAAACCTGAAAAGGCGGTCCGAAAGGATCGCCTTTTTTAATGAATACGGCTCAGGTAAAGCTGAATTCATCTGTATCGATTTACTTTTCGAAACAGGATCTGCCTGCTTCTTCCATGGTCTGTGAGGCTTCTGTGAAGGGTTAATAACCGGCCGGAGCGCTGAAATCTGAATATGAATAATGCTAAGGCGAAAATCAACCCGCTTTAAATCAAGGCCTCAGCCGTAAAAATAAAAATTTGTAATTTTCCTTCGACTATTTGACCTATGTATTCAAGCGCACCAAACCGGATTTTATACTTTGGGCGTGAAACCGGTTACCAGACCGGGATCGCTGATCTGAAAAGGAGAAGGTGAAAGAGTTCAGATCAACAAACTGTGTAACAGAAAGAATTCATCCAGTAAAAAGTATGGATTTTCCATCCAGCTGTTTATCCGGCTGCAAGGAATAAGCAGCTTTCCGGAAAGATCTTTCGTCTCGGGCTGGGGCGAAAGATCTGCAGGAAATGAGCTGGAAAGGGAAGATTCGAATCCGGTTTTCTGTCTCATGCTTCAGAACAGGAATTGCCGGGATAGGGGGGACTTGCCGGATGAATCATTCACCATCTCCCATTCTGGATCTCATGAAATGTCCGAACGCTGTCTTCTGCTGCTTATGAAAAAGGCAGCGTTCATGAGGTCCGGGAAACAGAGGAATCAAAGTCGATAAAAGGAGAAAAAGACAAAGATGAATGGAAAAATCAGGAAGACCATGACCACACTGCTGTCCAGTTCACTGGTTATGGTGACAGCTGTCAGCAGCTTTGCACCGTATTACACACCGTTAACTGTCTATGCGGCTGAGTCCGAATCTGAAGAAGCAGATGCCCGCAATTTCTATTCCTTTGAAGAGGAAATGAGCGAAGAAGAACTGGCTCTGTACAAAGCTGAACGCTCTACTGAAAGAGCCCATGGCGGAAACTGGTCCATTAAGGTAGCTGAAGACAAACCCCGCAACCCCAATGATGTACCTTACTGGCAGTACAACCAGAGTAAGGGCAGCATGCATATCATCGTAGAGAACTGCAAACCCAATACGACCTATACCGTCACCATGTACATCTGGAATGAAACCGGCGGCCGTCTCAATGCCGGCCTGGTAGACGTGGAAGGCAATATGGATACTCCCTGGAATCCTGGCTTTGTAGGCGGAGGACGCTATGACGGCATCTCCGGTGCCAGCAAAGACTGGCAGAAAGTGACCAGAACCATCACTACCGGTTCCCGCTCTGACAAGTTCTATATCTACGCCTACTGCATGAACCGCAAGGACGGCAGCGACAGCGGCATGTTCTATGTGGATGACATTTCCGTAGTGGAAGGTGAAACCAAAGACGTAGAACAGACTGCAACCATCGGCTACCACGAAACCGATGAACGCTCCTTCCCGGATGTTCTGCCTGCTATTCAGTCCTTTGAAGCCGGTGAAGAAGGCTTCTTCAAACTGGATCCCGGTTATCAGGTATTCAGTGCTGATGAGTATTCCATGGATAAAGCCGAATACCTGGCTAAATCCATGCAGGATAAGGGAATCATCGATTACTACGAAATCCGGACCATTTCTGCAGATGAAGCAGGAGAGGGAATTGTCCTGAAGAAAGAAGCTGTTGATTTTGAACTGCCTGCTGATGACGGCAAGATCTACAGCACCAATGACACCTATCAGATTGATATTGAAGAAGACAGAGTCACCGTTCACGCCGATGCCCTGGAAGGAATCCAGAATGGTGCCATGACTCTGCTGCAGGCTTTCATCCAGAGAAACCAGCTGCCTACCGGCACCGTGGAAGACTATACCGACCAGAGATACCGCGGCTTCCAGCTGGATACAGCCAGAACCTTCTATCCCGTTGACTGGGTCAAGGAACAGATGGAGCAGATGGCTTTCTACAAGCAGAACAAGCTGCAGCTCCGCCTGAAAGACAGTGAAGGTATCCGCTGGGATTCCGACATTGCCCCCGAACTGCGTGATAAAGACGGCTACTACTACACCAGGGATGAAGCCCAGGAACTGGCCGAGTTTGCGAAGAGTCTGAACATTGAAATCATTCCTGAAGTGGATTACCCCGGTCATTCCCAGATGGAAATCGACATGTACAAGAATGCCGGCAAGAACGACTGGATCGTTGGAGAAACCGAAAGCAAAACCGGCCACGTTCTGGATGTCACCAACGATGAAGTCCGCCAGTATGTCATTGACATGACCGCAGAAGCCGCTGAATACTTCAATGCCACCACTGTTCATATCGGTGGTGACGAATACTTCGCCGATGCCACTTCTACCGCAACCAATGAACTCACCAGCTGGGCTGTGGAAAACTTTGGCTCCAACGCCAATGCCTATGATGCCACCACAGACTTCTTCAACGCCGTCATCGACGGCCTCTCTGACAAGGGCTACAACATCTTTGTCTGGAACGACCTGCTCAACAAAGGCAAAGTGGTGAAGCTGGACAAGCGTGCCAACATCGACTTCTGGGCCGGCGGCTGGAACGGATCCTACAAGGGTTCCTCTGCAGCAGCAGATGGCTACAACGTGATGTCTTCCTCTTCCGCCAACTATCTGAACCTGTGGTATCAGAATGCCAAGGAATCCATCCGCAACCCGTTCCCCAAGGAAATGTACGAGCAGTTTACCCGCTACAACTACTCTGTCAGCTCTTCTTCCTACCGCAACGATGAAATCCTGACAGAAAACCTGGACAAGTCTCTGGGTCAGATGTTCCCCATCTGGTCTGACATTCTGGGCGGTGTATCTGAAGAAGTACTCACCAGAGCTCTGTTCCCGCGCTATGCTGTGTTCTCCTATATTACCTGGGGTGCTCAGTGTGATGAAAAGCCCATGAGCTATGCCGAACTGGAGCGCCTGATTTTCACTCTTGGTTCTCCCAGAAATGAACTGAAAAGTGATGCGGTGATCAACTACAACAAGGCCGATCTGGATTCTGTTATCGCTGTGATCGAATCCGGTCTGGAAGGTGAAACCGGTGCTGGTGCCGAAGCTCTCTCTGCTCAGATTGCTGAAATCCAGGCAAATCCGGAAAGCTTTGCCAGAGATGGATGGATCTACACAGACACCATTCAGGATCTGATTCATACTTACGAAAATATCCATTTCACCGCTGATGAATATGTGGATGCTGCTGATAAAGCCCTGCTGCGCTCCGATATTGAAGCTGCAGAAAACATGGATCTGACTCTGTACGATGAAGAATCCACTGCTGCCTTCAACAAAGCTCTCTACAACGCCAAATCCACTGCAGCCAATCCCAATGCCACCCAGGAACAGGTGGATGCCGCCAGAACTGCTCTGCAGACTGCTATCGATGAGCTGACTTACCGCAAGGCTGATTACTCTGCTGTAGAAACTGCTCTGAAGTATGTTGACCGCCTGAAGGCTGAAAACTATCTGGACTTCAGCGCTGTGACAGCAGCCGTGAACGCCGTGATCTATGATCTGGACATTACCGATCAGGATCAGGTCGATGAAATGGCGAAGAACATCTGGGATGCCGTCAATGCTCTGGTTCCTGCCTTCGAACTGGGTGATAAGACAGCTCTGGAAGAACTGGTAGCCGAAGTCGAAACCGTAAAGCTGAAATTCTATACCGAAGAATCCGGTGCTGCCTTCACTGCAGCTCTGGAAGCCGCAAGGGAAGTGCTGGACAATCCGGTGGCCGTCCAGGAAGAACTGGATGAAGCCATGGCTGCTCTGCAGACTGCCTTTGATGCTCTGGAAGTGCTCCCGGCTGACTACACCGCTGTCAACGCCATGATTGCCAGAGCAGAAAGCCTCACCGCCGATGACTATAAGAACTGGGATGAAGTAGCTGCTGCCATTGAAGCCGTTGAATTCGGCCTGTCCATCATGGAACAGGACAGAGTCGATGACATGGCTGCTGCTATTGAAGACGCTCTGGATAACCTGGAAAGCAAATATGGAGACAAGACCTATCTGTCCTATGCTCTGGAACAGGCCAGAGATCTGGATCTGGAGATCTACTCCGAAGAATCCGTAGCCGCACTGATGGCTGCCATTGCCAGAGCGGAGGAAGTTATGAATGACCGTTATGCCACCCAGGATGAATGTAATGATGCTGAATACGCTCTGTATACCATGGATGATCTGAGTCTGAGACGCGGCGACTACTCCAGAATTGATGAACTGGTTGCCTGGGTCGAAGCACAGAATCCGGATGACTATGAAAACTTCGAAGATGTCACTGACTTCATCTCCTGGATTTACTGGGACTACGACTATACCGATCAGAAGATCATTGACCTGACCGCACAGGATCTGGAAGATGTGATCGCCGGTCTGATTCCCGTTAAAGCAAGCAACACCACTCTTCTGCAGGCTGCTGTTGACTATGCAAAAGAACTGGATACCACCGGTGTCAATGAAATCGTTGTTGAACATCTGAACGATGCCATTGCAGAAGCAGAAGAAATTCTGGCTAAGGAAAAACCCGCTCAGACTGAAATCAACGATGCCTGGAAGAAACTGGTGAACCTGATTCACATGATGAACTTCACCACAGACAAGACAGGTCTTGCCGCTCTGGTAGAAGAATGTCAGAACATCAATCTCAACCGCTATGAAGACGGAGAAACCAAGGATGCCTTCCTGGCAGCTCTGGAATACGCCCAGAGTGTGCTGGATGATCCCACTGCTCTGACAGAAGTCTCCATCGCCAAAGCCATGGAAGAACTGACCAGCGCTAAACTGGCTCTGGTTCCTGCTGCAGAAATTGACACAACTCTGCTGGAAATGGTAGTGAACGCCGGTCTCGAAGCTGATCTGGATGCCTATCTGGAAGATGGAAAAGCAGAATTCTCTGCTCTCCTTGCCCAGGCTCAGGAAATGTTAAAGAATCCCGAAAGTCAGGAACAGGTGGATGCCATGACCATGGATCTGAGCAACGCCTGGCTGGCTCTGAGACTTCGTCCCGACGAAGAACTGCTGCAGACTCTCAATGATTTCCAGGTTCTCTTCCTGTCCATGGACAGAAGCCTGTTCTCTGCAGACCAGCTCAACGAACTGGATCTGCTGAATAATAAGATCAGCGCAGCTCTGGAAGCCGATCAGAACGGCACCAGAAAGCTGGATCAGGATGCCGCAAAGGCTCTGGCTGATGAAGCAGACAAAGCCATGAAACTGATTCAGGATGTAACAGACAAGAAGACAGAAGATCCTGCCAAGCCGGATCAGAAGCCCTCTGAAACTCCTGTTAACCCTGACCAGAAGCCGACAGAAAGCACAACCAAACCTTCTGTTGATCAGAGCACAGCCCCCACAACGGAAAACAGCGTGAAGACCAGCTCTTCCTTCATGGGATCCATGTGGGCAGCAGTAACAGCAGCTTCTGCCGGTGTCTTCATGGCTCTGAGAAGAAAAAAACGTGACTAGCAGCTCACCGTTCACAGGCGAAACAATCCGGTTGAACACCTGAACTGTACATAGTCTGAGGCCAGGAAAACCGGTCAATAACCCGTTACATCAGCCTTTGTCAGTCTGACAGAATAGACGTATTTGGCCTTCATGGCGTAAACCAGTGTGGTGGAAGAATCGACTTTGTAGCTTTCCTTCAGCAGAGTCTGCTTCTGTTTGGCATCGGAGTTGAATCCAGTATCCGGATCGGCATCCGGACCGTCGAAATAGGTTTCGGCTACGTATTCTCCATCCTCCAGGAAGTCCAGAGGAATCTCCAGACGTCTGTCGATGGCAGAAAGGGAACCGATGTACCAGCGAGAGGGAATGGTGCCTTCTTCTGTCTGCGTTTCATAGCTCTGGCGCAGAACGGTAGCATACTTCTGCATATCGCCTTCCAGCCATGTGGTGGATTTCCAGTTGGCTGGCAGATGATCATAGAGGTCGATAACTTCTTTGTCCTGATCCGGAATATCCAGAGTGTTGGTATACCAGAATACCAGATTCAGACCGGTTCTGAACATCAGTGGGGAAGCCAGGGCATAACCCTTAGTTGCCTTGCCGGGCCAGCAGAAGGTATGGTCTGCAGGGGCCATGATGGTTCTTGTAAACAGAGTAGAGATGTCTTCGGGGATAGTCACATTGGCTTTTTCTTCGTCACCGAAGATACCTTCAGCGGAAAGCAGGTTGGGATAGGTTCTTTCGATTCCTGTGGGAACCCAGTTATCATGAACGGTCATGACCAGATGATGTTTAGCGGCTGCTTCCACGACTTCCTGCATGTACAGTTCATCGTTCTGAGAATCGTAGTGAACAAATCCGGGTTTCACACCGGCTACGCCCCAGCGTTCGAAGTATTCAAACAGTTCATCGGGGGTGAAACGATATCGCCCGCCATTGCCGGACATGTCATCAGGCAGAAAACGGGTGCCGTTAACGTACAGAATGATACCCACTCCGCGTTCATTGGCATAGTTGCACAGGGCTGGAATGTCGATGTCGACCTGCATGTTGCCGCCATCTCCCAGACTGCCGTATTTCTTGAATCCCTGTCCTCTGGTAAAGAAGCATCCTTCTCCATTGCCCAGGAAGGTATCAGCATATTCGTCTTCTCTGGCGTAGTACTGTTCTTTCAGAATCTTGTCAGCGGGATAGTTATCCGGATCCAGTACGGCAGGATCCAGTCTTGGGTCGCAGTTAGGGTCATTTTCCGGTCCGGACCAGCCGGTATCCAGCAGAACATAACGGTATCCGTGTGCAGAGGCTTCATCCACCATGGATTCCAGGAATTCGTTGTTCATGACGTTGGAATCGTCGTTGATGCCGTGCATGGCTCTCTGGCAGGCACCGCCTTCTACCCATTCGGAGAATTTATAGGTCTCTTCATCAGCAGGATCAGCCAGCAGTTCGGTCAGGGTACTGTTATTGGCCAGATCAGCCACGTTGTCACCAGTGGTAATGACACGCCAGGGAGACTGGGCAGGTCCGGCAGGCGCTGTGGTATGCTTGCTTTCAATCCAGGTATCGGATGCGCGGACTGTAACATTGCTGGCGAGTTTTACTTTGGCGGTGTGAGGGGTGGAAGAATCGTTTTCCATCTTGAACACCGCATAGTTGTCCAGATCGGATTCAGCAATGTTGAAGGCTTCTCCCGTAGGCAGCACAACAGTCATGGCCCGCAGTACGTTGCCTCCAATGTTATTGACACTGGCAGTAGAAGGTTTGGTCTGTGCGGTGCCAATATGGCGATAGGCAGTTGCTCCTTCAGGCAGGGAGAACTGAGTCTTTTCTCCTGTGGTGGAAACCACATAGCTGTCCTGTCCTTCTGGAATTTCCGGCAGGATATAACGGAAAGCAGCACCATTGTCATAGATTCTGGCCTGAACGGTGATAGAGCCGTCTTCACAGGTCAGGGGTACAGTGATTTCCTGGTACCGGTCTGGTACAGATTCCTGTTCACCTACCAGGGGATTGTAGGTGCCGTTGTCGATGGAATGAATGGTCACTTCACCGGCAGTCAGATTCTGGGCAAAGTTTCTACCATCGCTGGTTTCCAGACCCAGCCGGGATTTACCGATCAGTGTTTTTCCATGTTGAATGATGGTGTAGTAAGGAATGCCTTCTTCTACCCAGATGGACAGGCTCAGTTCTTTCTGAGCATCGGGAGCTGTGATGGTCCAGGCGGTTTCGGGGATCGCCTGCACATCGGAAATGGAGGCTTCTTCAGCGGCAGCAGTGATAGGTGCAAAAGTCATGAGGGAAGGCAGCATACTCATGGCCGTCAGCAGGCAGAGAGCCTTCTTGTGTTGATTCATTGTTTTTCCTTTCTTGTGCCTGACAGGCAGGGAAGCCGTTTGTTTCAGCGGGTGAAAATCTGTTTGTTCGAAGCCATTCAGAGGAAGGAGGAGGAATTCTGAATGGCTCCAGGAGAGATGTAAAACAATCAGTATTCAGCACTCACCGAAATAGTATTAATGGTTTGCAAACGGTTTCATCTACAAACGATATCACTCCCTGAACAGGAAGGTCAAGACAGGAAAGACTTCGCTAACTGCCCAGAGTTCTTGCCAAAACGCATTTTATATGAAATATTCCATAGGTTATATGATATTATTCCCACTTTGTTGCGCATTATTCGGTAAATAACTGCTAAATAACCCAAAAATTAATTAAATAAATATTCCAATATTTCACCTGTCAATTTTCAATTAATCAAAAAACGATCTGGAACTGCACACTATTGCACGTAGTTCCAGATCGAAAAAAGAAGCAGGTCCGGTTTACCCAGCCCTGCTTCAGTCAGTTTTTCAACCTTGTCTTCTTCAGTCAGCCTATCCTCTTGTGAAAAGAAGGTATGTATAAAGGACCACAATGATGAGCACAATAGCTCCCAAAGTCCATTTCAACATTTTCTTTGTCTTATCGTTCTTCTTCATGCTCTGCTCCTATTCCTTATACTGGAATTCAACATCATAGTCCTTAGTACGTTCATTTCCCCTGACCATGTTAGTGATTAAGGTTTTTGCATTCGCATCAGCATTATCCAGAAGCCCTGTTTCAAGAGCCTTTTCTTTGGCATCATCAACGATTTTATCTTTCATTGCCTGCTGTTCTTCTGCGCTGATGTTATTGAATATGCTTTCACTCTCCAGATAGAGCTTAAAAGAGTTCTGGACTTCGTAGGCTTTGTATATCTCTGCATGCGGCAAAGAGATAACCACCTTGTTTTCTTCTTCCATCATCTCATATTCGATCTCCGCGAAATCAATGGCGGCCAGAACTTCAACATCGATGCTGAAGATCAGACGACTTTCTGTAAAAGGAATATGAATCAGATCTTTGATAGTTCGATCTGTAGAGCTATCTTCTACCATTCTTCCATACCATTGCTGAGTGACGAGTTTTCCAACATCCTTGAATCCAAAATCTATCAGAGTTTCTCTGGTTTTTATCAAAGATGGAATGCGGCTTCCTGCAAAAAGCAGGACCAGTACCAGAGCAACCCCACCGATGATTTTGAGAGTGGTTTTCACCTTGCTTCCTGATTTTCTTCTTTTGCTGCGGCTTTTGCCAGCTCGCTCTTTGTTCATGAAATACCCTCCTGTCTTTGGTTTTCATTAAAGAGTGTGTGTTTTTCGCGAATTCGAAATTGATCGTACCGCCATCTGGACTTTGAGGAACTGCTGTCAGCTTCAGAAGTCACATTTCTTGACACATCTATATTTACATTTTGAACATCTTTGTCCTGTGGTCAATAGTTTTTAGTCATCACCATCCTGCAGACCGGCCTGTGTCTGTCTTCCTGTTCGCAAAAAAGCAGCCACCCCGTGTGGAATGACTGCTTTCTGGAATGATTGGGATCTGAATCCTAGTAGTTTTCAGCGCGTACTTCGAAGTAGGACTGGGGATGTTTGCAGACAGGGCATTCTTCAGGCGCCTTGGTGCCAACAACGATGTGTCCGCAGTTGCGGCATTCCCAGATGGTTACGCCGGCTTTTTCGAAGACCTGCATGGTTTCGATGTTGTTCAGAAGCTTGCGGTAGCGTTCTTCGTGAGTCTTTTCGATGGCAGCAACACCACGGAACTGTTCAGCCAGATCGTGGAAGCCTTCTTCGTCAGCTTCACGGGCCATGCGGTCGTACATATCGGTCCATTCAGCGTTTTCGCCTTCAGCTGCGTGGAGCAGGTTTTCAGCGGTATCGCCCAGTTCGCCCAGAGCCTTGAACCAGAGTTTGGCATGCTCTTTTTCGTTGTCTGCAGTGTGCAGGAACAGAGCAGCGATCTGTTCGTATCCGGCCTTCTTGGCTACGGATGCGAAGTAGGTGTATTTGTTGCGGGCCTGGCTTTCACCGGCGAAAGCTTCCCACAGGTTCTTTTCAGTTTTTGTACCAGCATAGCGGCTCTTTGCGGGAGCAGCGGGCTCTTCGATCTTCACGAACTTGTCAGCGCCCTGTTTGCACATGGGGCACTTGAAGTCTTCAGTCATGGGGCCTTCGTGAACGTAGCCGCATACGGTGCATTTCCATTTTTCCATTTTGTTATTCCTCTTCTTTCTTTCTCTGGAATGAACTGACCAGCCTGGCTGATCAGTAGAAATCGCAGTTTTCAGTGACATTTCTGTCGGAAGAAATAAAACTGTCTGACTTCTGATTCAGCCGACTTCAGCCATTCAATTCAGTCAATTTATTTTATCTCTTCTGAGGTTAATATACTTTAGTTACTTACGATTTTCTGTGACTTTGTCACCTTGCCGGGTTTCCGGTCCGGACTTTATTGATGGTGCTCATGACAGCCGTGAGATGAGCAGGTATGACCCTCATGATGGTGTTCATGATCATGATGATCACAGGAAGCCTGGCTGTTCTGGACCAGATTTCCGGCCAGATACTGAGCAACAGCTCCATCCGCATCACCGGCATTTCCGGCATAGACTGTGATGCCTGCAGCACTCATGGCATTCACAGCTCCCGGTCCGATCCCGCCGCAGATCAGCAGATCGGCTTTCAGTGCAGCCAGAATACCGGCCAGGGTGCTGTGTCCGTTTCCTTCGGTGCTGATGACCTGGGAAGAAACGATCTTTCCATCTTCCACGTCATAGACCTTGAAGAATTCGGTTCGTCCGAAATGCTGGAAGATCTGACCATCTGCGTAGGGAATGGCAATTCTCATGGTTTGTTCTCCTTTCTCTCTTGTGTACCGATCGGAGATTTCCTGTCTGAGACAGCGTTCCTTCCAGCAGGAAGGATTGCTGCCCTGACAAAGACAGATCTCTCCGCCTTCAATGCGAAGAGAGGCTCCATCCACCAGCATTCTGGCCAGCTTACTTCTGGCACTGGCATAAATCTGCTGAACGGTAGTTCTGGCCACCTGCATGAACTCGCTGCACTGCTCCTGAGAGAAGTGTTCGTGATCGATCAGTCGGATGGCTTCATATTCATCCATGGTCATAATCACGGTGTCTTTCAAATCTTGCGGAATCTCTCCTGTTCCTTCCAGATGCGGTACAAATTCCACGGAAGCGGGAACCGAGCAGATTCGTCTGTTCTTTCTGGGTCTTGGCATGAACCATCTCTCCTTTCTTCGCTGCTGGCTTCAGTGTAAAAAAGGTTTCTGACATATGTCAATAAATGAAATTGACATATGTCAGAAACTGCATGAAAATATTTCAAAAGAGAATCGGAGGATTTTTGATTATGGAATTTCAGGATTATTTTCCCATCTGGGACAAGCTGGAGCCCGGGGTGCAGAAGCAGCTTGCGCAGAGTGTTGTGCATCGTACGGCTCCAAAAGGCAGTGTGATTCATGCTCAGAGCACCGACTGCACCGGTCTGGTTCTGGTTGAAAAAGGACAGCTGAGAGCCTGCATCCGCTCTGAAGAAGGTCGGGAGATTACTCTTTACCGGTTGCTGGAACGGGATGTCTGTCTGTTTTCGGCTTCCTGCATCATGAACAGCATCCAGTTTGACATCACCATTGAAGCCGAGAAACCAACGGATCTCTGGCTGATTCCGCCTGAACTCTATAAAAACCTCATGGAAGAATCGGCTGTTCTGGCCAACTTCACCAGCCAGCTCATGGCCAACCGGTTCTCTGAAGTCATCTGGCTCATCGAACAGATTCTCTGGAAGGGATTTGACCGCCGACTGGCCGGTTTCCTGCTGGAAGAAAGTGCTCTGGAAGAAGACTCTGTTCTTCATATTACCCATGAAACCATCGCGAACCATCTGGGAACCGCAAGGGAAGTGGTCACCAGAATGCTGCGCTATTTCCAGAATGAAGGCTGGATTGCTCTGCGCAGAGGCAGTGTGGAACTGCTGGATGTGGATGCTCTTATGGAGCTGCAGGAATAGATCCTGACTTTGATCCGCAATCATCACAATTGGTAAAGAAAAAGTGGTCCCTGTACAAAAGACCTTTCCCATATAAGGAGAGTCTTCTATACAGGGACCGCTTAGTGTTTATACCGGTTAACAGGATTTCTGTTCGACAGGCGTTTGAATCAGAGCATTTTCAATGGTCTTCTAATCCACCAGCTCTTTACCGCTTTTGGCTTTACAGATCAGCTGGGTCATGGTTCCCATGGGACAGTAGACGCACCAGCTTCTCGGTTTGAACAGAATCATAGTGAAGAGTCCCAGAACTGTTGATGTCAGCATCACGCTGTAGAAGCCAAAGGCAAACTGGGCAACACCGGGATGAAACAGAGTGCCGTGATAGGCCCAGTGCCAGGGCAGTTTGAAGGTCCACAGCAGGGTCACGGCCTGTCTCAGATTCTGTGTACCCGCAAACACAAGATAGGTGTTCCATAACATCTGGAAAAACATGATGAAGAAAAAGATCAGAAAGCCGTACCGGAAAGCCTTAGACTTCATCCAGTTCGGAATATCTTTCTTTCTGGAAAGACCAAACCGGCCGCCCAGCAGGGCAAACACCTGACCTCTGCCACAGTAACGGTTGCAGTAGGATTTGGTGCCCTTGACCAGAGAAATGATCAGAGGAACAAAGAAGAAGATCAGACCCAGCCAGGCAAACAGAATGTTGAAGAAGCCCAGGCACAGATAAGTCAGTTCCACGATCCACAGATAGTCGTACCATTTCTTCTGCTCCTTCATGACTGCACCTCCTGAATTTCGATCACACTGGCAGGACATTCTCTGGCGCATTTCCCGCATCCTACACATTTTTCAAAGTTCACTCTGGCCACGATACCTTTGTAGATCTCAATGGCATGCATGGGACAGACTTTCATGCAGCATCCGCAGGCTACACAGTTATTCTTATCCACGAATGCCTTTCGTTTCTTTCTGATGGGATTCATAACAAATTTCCTTTCTCAATCTTTCCTGCTGATGAGTTCTTCCTGGATTTCAGCGAAAACTTCTTACCCGTTTCGATTCGGATGATGTTTCAGACGAACAAACCGCTTCTGTTCGTCACACTCGTATCTGCTCCCTGAACAGGCAAGACCCGGCTCTGAATGAACCGGGCGGTAAACAATTAGGAGATTTTTGATGCAAAGCAGCTGAATGATGAATCTCTGCTTTTGCGGTTTGCCTGTGGTGTTTCTGCCGGACCTTTTCCTCGGTCCAGCAGTGTGAATGTTAGTGAGAGTGCCATGACTGTTTCTGATCTGGAAGCCATGGAAGAAGTTGAATCATCCCTGGATTGATGATGAAAATGATTCTGCATTGTACAGAAGACACATTCACAGCCACCTCCGTATCTGGATGCCTATGATGGCCGTGAACTGGATCTGCTGTGATCGATTCCTCCTGCTGTAGGTGGATACAATTTTCAGATTGATCGCTGCTCCGATGACATCGGAGAGCTTTATGCAGAAGCAGGGAATTCAGATTCAAATATTGGTTTTGTTGATACTGGAACAGTCGGTTTTGAGTGAAAGACTGCGCTTTTTACTGATCCATGCCGCAGGGGGCAGCAGACTGAACCAGCTGACGGTCGTTTTTGACGATTTCGTAGTAGCGGTAGCCGCCAGGGAAGTTGAAGGTCTTGAAGCCATATCCTTCCAGAATCCGGGAAGCGATGTAGCTTCTCAGGCCGCTCTGGCACATGACATAGACCGGTTTCTCCGGATCCAGTTCCTGGATGTGATCTCGAAGATCATCTACGGGAATATTGATGAAGCCATCTACATGGCCCCTTGCATACTCACCAGGGGTTCTGGTATCCAGCAGCGTAACGCTGCCATCTCTTGGCAGAGACTCCAGGTCTTCCAGACTGTAATGACGGGTCACACCTTCAGAGAGGTTTTCAATGATGTAACCGGCCATGTTCACAGGATCCTTGGCAGAAGAATAGGGCGGTGCATAAGCCAGATCCAGATCCTTCAGATCTCTGGCATCCATGTGAGCACGAATGGCAGTAGCCAGAACATCAATACGTTTATCGACGCCTTCATAGCCGATGATCTGAGCTCCCAGCAGTCTCCAGGTGTCTTTTTCAAAGATGACTTTCATGGTCATGAGTCTTCCGCCGGGATAATAACCGGCATGATTCATGGGAGATAAGAGAACAAAGTCGGCATCAATACCTGCTTTGGCTGCAGCGGTCATGCTCAGACCTGTAGCAGCAGCTGTCAGATCAAAGACCTTGAGAATGCTGGAACCCTGAGAGCCTTTATAACGGCTGTCCTTACCGCAGATGTTGTCTGCCGCAATCCGTCCCTGTCTGTTTGCCGGACCGGCCAGAGAAATCAGAGCATCCTGTCCGGAAACGAAGTGTTTGACCTGAACCGCATCACCCACTGCGTAGATATCCGGTGCGGAAGTTTCCATACGGTCATTGACTACGATACTGTCCTTGATGCCCAGTTCCAGTCCGGCTTCTTTGGCCAGAGTGGTTTCTGGAACCACACCAATGGCCATGATGACCAGATCAGCATGAAGAGGAGCCTCATCCTTTAACAGGACATTGACGCCACCTGTCTTTTCATTTTCTTCAAAGCCTTCCACAGTATGGCCAAGAGCCAGTCTGACGCCATGAGCTCGCATTTCATTGTGAATGAGAGCTGCCATGTCCGGATCAAAGGGATTCATCAGTTGTCTGGGTCTCTGAACAACGGTCACATCCATGCCCAGTTCTCTGAGATTCTCAGCCAGTTCCAGGCTGATGAAGCCTCCTCCGGCCAGAACTGCAGATTTCGGATGATTCTCATCGATGAAATCTCTGATCTTGAAGGTGTCTTCTACTGTTCTAAGAGTGAAGACTCTGTGTAATCCGATTCCCGGCAGTCTTGGCTGCGCCGGACGGGCACCTGGAGAGAGGATGAGTTTGTCATAGGATTCCGTGAAGGTTTCTTCTGTCTGCAGGTTTCTGACCTGAACGGTGTGAGCTTCCGGGTCGATGGAGAGAACTTCATGATGAACTTTCATGTTGACTCTGAAGCGGGAATCAAAGCTTTCCGGAGTCTGCAGAGTCAGATCCTGTCTGTCCGAAATGGTTCCTCCGATGTAGTAGGGAAGACCGCAGTTGGCATAGGAGATGTATCCGGATCGTTCAAAAACGATGATCTCTGCCTGTTCATCCAGACGACGAAGTCTTGCGGCTGCGGTAGCCCCGCCTGCAACGCCGCCGATGATTACGATTTTCATAGTTGTGTACCTTTCCTGTCCTGAAACAGTCTGTTTCTGACATTATGTTTGCTGGTATAAATGATATTTTTAGCTCAGTTTCTGATCATTTCGAGAATCTGAGCTTTGGGTCTGGCTCCAACAGCCTGTTTGACGATCTTTCCATCCCGGATGACTACCATCATAGGGATGCTCATGACACCGAATCTTGCTGCCAGTTCACGTTCCTGATCTACGTTAATTTTGCCAACAAGAATGTCACTATTCTCATTTGCGATTTCATCCAGAACGGGACCAACCATTCTGCAGGGTCCGCACCAGGGAGCCCAGAAGTCCAGAAGAACTGTTCTGGAAGATTCGAGTACTTCCTTGTTGAAGTTTGCTTTTGTAATAGGGGTTGCTGACATAGAATTTCCTCCGTTTCGTTTACTGTTTCCATGTTTCTGTTGATCCTATCTTAGGCTTTCACAATCCCTTGTTCTGTGACGTTGTCACCATGCAACATTCCAGTGATTGTCCCTTGGCTGGCACTGCAGATGGGACAAATAGCAGCCACTGTTCCCACCTCCCATATAACGGACATTTTTCAGTAAGCGGAAACGGAATCCACCAACTGAAAAAGCGAAGTAAAAAGGGAATCGAAAACAGCTGATTTGCTTTATCTATATCTGTTTAACCCCTTCAACTGCTCACTGGATTCAGTGTAGTCTGGGCAAAACAACCGTTTAGATATCTGTTTACATAACTTCTCATAATCTGGATTATCTAAAATTATGTGAGTGCTTTATCTATAGCTGTTTATCGCATAGAAAATCCGATTTTGTCGAAAATTCCCAGAGATTATTCATTTGGCGCTCTTAAAAACCTTCAAGAGCATGAAGTCTCAGATAGAAATCTGAGAAAAGAGGACGAAAATCTATCTAAAAAACAGGGAATCATGAATTTGAAAGAACGAAGCATGAAAAACCGGATTCACTTTCTAAAGTGGACCTGTTTCATTCATTCGACCATACGGTAAAATGAACGCAAAAGAGATGGCAGCTGGGCATTATTCCGGCATATCAATATTGGAATAACTGCACTTTGTATCAGAAGAGGAGTCTGCTCATGAGATTCAAGAACATATTGCTTTGTCTGGGATGCGTATTACTTCTAACAGGTTGTTCTCAGCACTCCAAAGTTGAAGACAGCAATCATCTAGATGCACCAACTCATTCAGATCCAGTAGTGGAAGAAGAACCAGGCGATCAGCAAACCCCTGATATTGAAGAAGGACCGGATGTTCAGGAGTCTCCTGACGAAGTGGATCAGTCTCTGGATACCATTTTGCTTCCCGTATCTCTGAAAGCCCAGGAAACGAACTATTACTGCGCAGTAGCGTGTCTGCAGATGGTGCTTGATTATCATGGGATCCAGGAAAGTCAGTCTGCTTTGGCTCAGTCATTAAAGACCGATCCGGTTACAGGTACGGAATATGAGGATCTGGCCAGAGAAGCTTCACTGAGAATTTTTGGTAACTGGCCTCTGGACAATTCAGAACCCGGATACCGGTATTTGTTGTGGAATCGAAATGTAGCCACTGATCAGGACAGGGCAGAGTTTGAACAGAGAGTTCAAACCGATCTGAAATCCGGCGATCCGGTTTTTATTTCGATCAATCCGGGACTCGTGTATGAAGACGTTGCTGACGCGGTTCATGAAGTGGTCTTATACGGTGCTGACTATGGCAAAGATGGAAATGCCATTCGGTACTATTGTCTGGATCCGTACCAGAATTACTGGAATTCTGAAGAGGAAGGCCGGAAAGTCTTTACAGCAGATGAACTGTGGAAGGCAATGAATGATAATCCTGAGCCTGGATATGTCTGGTAATTAGAAAGCTCAGAACCTGAAAGAAAGAGGAGTTTACATGATTCAAACCGCGACCACCGACCAGCTGCAGATGATCTGTCAGTTTTATCAGGAAGTTATAGAGGATCTGGAAAACCGGATCAACTTTCCAAAGTGGACCTGGGGGATTCATCCAACAATGGAAGATCTGGAAAATGCAATCCAAAACCAGGAACTGATCCTTTTTACACCAGATCCATCCAGCAGCACGTTCCATGAGTTGAAGGAGTATTCCTATCCATTCGCAGGAGCAGCCATCATTAACAGCTCCTGGATTGACGGCGGCCAGATCCAGTGGACCAGCCAGGACTTCATGGCCATCCACCTATTTGCGATTCATCCGAACCCTGCACTTCGTTCCATGAAATATGGTGATGCGTTCCTGGAAGAGATTCTGGATTACATCAAAGACCAGAACACAGAATCCATCAGACTGGACTTGATCGAAGGCAACTGGCCAGCTGACCATCTGTATCTGCGTCATGGTTTTGAAAAGCGTGGTAAAGGCGAATACCAGCCCGAAGGTGAAGTGATGCTACAGTTCGAGTATAGAGAGTATCTCTATTCGTAACTGAATTCAGCCTGTTGTCTTCTAAGCTGTATAAAAGAGATCCTTCTTATAAGAGAGGTAGTCTCCTTGTGAGTCTGAGTGCAGAAGATTCAATTAAGTGTCTTATATTTAAATACTTTGAATGTCACCCTGAACTTGAAATCTGAATACAAAGGCAAAAGAAAATATCTCGTTGTTGACGGTTCTTGGATATTCATTTGGGGAACTATATGCTCAATTTCAATGTGGAGTAATAATATTGATATTCGCTAAATGTTCAATGTTTTATAGAGCCGAATAGCGTTATGACCAAAGTCCTCTTTATTTTTGTTTGCTTTAAAAATATAAATCTTATATATATAGACTAAGAGAAAAAAGTTGGCTATTTGATCAAAGCCAAAATTTTGCGTAAAAACCAACGAAAATGAAAGAGGAAAGATCATGAAAAAGAATTCTATAAAAGCCGCATTTTTTATAGCTATGATGCTTCTAGCAGGCTGCTCTTCATGATCCGATTCCAAGCCGGAACCGGAAGCTGAAAATGAGGTACAGACTTATTACTGCTATGCAGAAGCTGGTGAAGATTCGAATCCGTATTTCGTTCAGACTAAAATAGAAGCGATTGATACCGACGTTACGGATGAAAAGACTGGGATTCTTCTTGATATTGGAAATAATGCAAAAATGGACGGCGTATACAATGGCGATATAGAAGGAGTTCTATATAAACCATTGGAAACAAAACATAGTGAAATTCCAGATAAAGATCCTAAGGAGATAGATGACTATATCAAAGGATATATTCACGGGTATGAATTAAAACAGTGGGCTTACTTCCCAGCCGTAAAAATAAAGGAAGAAGAAAAAGCAACTCCTGAATACTATATTAACCGGCTGCATGAGCGCTATAATGCGTATATCGAAACGACCAAAACACCTGATACCCCAGACGAAGAAACTCCCACCACTTCAGACGGTATTCGCCCCGAATTTCAGCAGTCCATGGATGAGTATCTGGAATTCTTCAGACAATATGCAGATTTCATGCAAAGATATTCTGAGGCAGATGACCCCGTGAGCATGCTTAATGAATACTCCACACTAATGTCTCAGTATGCTGACATGATTGATTCTTTTGAAGCTGTCGAAGATGAAGACATGAGCAACGAAGAACTGAAACTTTATATTCAGACAAATGCCGAGATTCAGAAACTCATCCTCTCTGCTTATTGATATCTGTAATCAGGTAAGAAATGTTTTTGCCAATCACAAAGATTAAAGCTAATCATATATGCTATCAGTCTCACCAAAGATATTCTTCGTATGTATGAGCAAAAAACATGTGTAAAACCGGCTAAGATGGATCAACTTAAAATTCATGCTGGTGTTCGTGTATGTAGAGTCTGGCTATACGTAGCAAAAATCGGTCTTTTGTGTTCTATGTGAAAAGCGCTCCTTTTTACAGAAGAGAAGGGGGACGCTTGAAACTATGGTAGATACTGATTCAATGGACCGTCAAATGTCAGAAACACTGAATCAGAATCCGGAACCTGATACCAGATGATAACACTGGAGAGATGATTGATTTCATGAATTCAGGAAAGAAGATAGAGCAGCTATTCTGCAAAGAATGGTTTATAACGAGGATTTACGTAAAGAGGTATAACTGAGTTCAGGGAGGTGTCAAAATCTCCCTTTTTCTGTGCTTATTTGTCTGTATTAATCATAATCCAGATTATGCGAAGTTAGAAAACACGAAAAACAGAGCCTCAAATCCAGGTGTTTTATACCCAGTTTGAGGCTCGGTATAACCAGATGATCAATGAGTCTGACAGCTGCCCAGCTATGCAGATACATGGACAGCTTCATGAGCTGCAATCTCATTGTTTCTTCTGTTTGTATTTCATATTACGTTCTGCCAGATCCTCTCATTTGCACAAACCTGATGACCTCTTCAGGCGGCTTCCAGATTTTGCAGCTCAGCGAACCTCATTTTTGCGTTTTTCAGCCTTTCCAAAATAGGCAAAATTCGGGCTGTAGATGATATTTCTTTGGTAAATGTCATATTTAACGCTTATCGAATATTAGAGGACCATATCAGTATTATTTAGCACTATTAGAGCTCAGTTCATGGAAAAAGCGGTATCTGGGCTGATTAACGCCAGTCTCCGAGTAGACAATCCTTACGAATATATTTTCTTACCAAACTCATATGCTTCCTGAAGATGACCGGTTTTGCTGATGTTTGGCAGTCCATTTGTCGAGCCACATCCTCCCGCAAGAAGCATTCCCCTGTCATGGAAGCCAATGTAGTTCACCAGAGTAAACCGGTAATAGGAAACAGCCTGCTCAAAGGTCCAGAAATAGTTGTCCGCTGCTGTCATCAGCAGTGCGCAGTCTTTCTCCGGATACTTTTCATAGCGTCCCAGAGGGGGATTTGAATCTTCTTCGGCAATGCAGTAGAACCTCTCGATAAATGCCTTGAGTCTGGATGAAATGGTCCAGAAGTACAGTGGTGATGCAAAGACCAGAAGATCGGCTGCCATGATTTTTGGTCTGATGTCATTGAAGCTGTCTTTCTGAATACAGGGCTTGCCATAACGGCAGGCATTGCATCCAAGGCATCCCTTAACTTCGTTTTTGATCAGAGAAATGGTCTCAACCTGATGACCGGCATCTCTGGCTCCCTGGGCAAAGCTTTCAGCAAGCTGAGCGGTATTCCCATGAGCTCTGCCTCCACCCAGAATAATCAGAATCTTTTTCATGATTCCATCTCCTTTCTTATTCTCTTCCCTTTTATCCTATACCACCTGAACTGGTGAGATTGTTTCTGTTGTATGTCCAACAAGCTCCCGGATGGCACAGCCAGTTGTGAAAAGA
>Belle_p2__coassemble_1424_pt1 | contig 33793 bp, 34 predicted proteins | sample Belle_p2__metabat2_low_PE_004 | metagenome-assembled genome bin Belle_p2 | reverse complement strand
AACTTTTTCGTCCCAGCATATCAGGGATCCCTTTTCCTGATTTTCTGCAGAAAGGCAGCTGGATTTTCTCCTTTCGTTTCGTCCGTTTGTGCTATTTTAGAAAACAAAAAACAGACTGATGCCTGTGAGAGGAGTTTTCGAATGAAACGAAAAGCATTCCGGACCGCTCTGCCCTATACCCTGCCTATTGCAGCAGGATTCCTTGTTCTGGGTCTTTCCTATGGATTCATGATGCGAAGTTATGGCTTTTCCTTCTGGTATCCCTTCTTCATGTCCCTGCTGATCTTTGCAGGATCCATGGAATTCGTTACCGCAAACCTGCTTCTGTCCTCATTCAATCCACTGTATGCCTTTTTACTGACTCTGACAGTCAATGCCAGACATCTGTTCTATGGTATCTCCATGCTGAAGCGCTATGCCAATACAGGATGGAAGAAGTTTTATCTGATCTTTGGCATGTGTGATGAGAGTTTTTCAGTGAACTGTTCCGCTGACATTCCCGAAGACGTGGACAGAGGATGGTTCATGTTCTTCGTCACTCTGCTCAACCAGCTGTACTGGGTTGGCGGTGCATCCCTGGGAGCGCTGTTCGGTTCCTTTCTTCACTTCAACACCAGGGGCATCGACTTCGCCATGACTGCCCTGTTTGTGGTCATGTTTCTCAATCAGTGGAGAGAAAAGAAGAACAGAAAGCCTGCCATGGTCGGTGTCCTTTGTTCCGCGCTGTGCGTAGTTCTCTTTGGATCCAGCTTCATCATCCCCGCCATGATCCTGATCCTTGCCTGTTTTTATCTTGAATACCGCAAAGCATCTGCCCCAGAACCCGTTCCGGTTCTGCCAGAGGGCGAAGAACGGCTGTTCAGCCAGGCAGAGGAGGACGAAGCATGACCATGACTTTTTCACAGACCATCATCACCATTGCGGTGGTCATCGCCGGAACGATGCTGACCCGGTTTCTTCCCTTCCTTCTTCTTCCCGAAGGAAAGAATCCACCCCGGTTCATTTCCTGGCTTTCTGATGTGCTGCCTCCAGCTGCCATCGGACTGCTGCTGGTCTATTGCCTGAAGGATGTAGGAAGTTCCCCTTCAGCCGGAATTCCTGAACTTCTGAGCATCACGCTGATTGTCCTCCTCCACCTCTGGAAAAAGAACACGCTGCTTTCCATCGCTTCCGGGACGATCTTCTACATGTTTCTGGTTCAGAGTTTTTTCTGATCACAGGTCTCACTCAGCCAAAGCAGGCCGCATCACCAGACGAATGCGGCCTGCTTTTCTATTTGTCCCCACTGCCTGTTTCCGGGTACAGAAAGAAAACCGTCCGCTCAGGCATGGCTGATCAGGCAGTCCCTGTCTGGTGTTTTCTTCTTAATCACTCACGTCTGGACAAAATAAAAACCCGACATCCAATCGGACATCGGGATCAATTTCATATGGTGGAGCGTAGGAGGATCGAACTCCTGACCCCCTGCGTGCAAAGCAGGTGCTCTCCCAGCTGAGCTAACACCCCACATCAAGAAGCAAAAGAAATGGTGGGCCTGAATGGACTCGAACCAGCGACCTCACCCTTATCAGGGGTGCGCTCTAACCACCTGAGCTACAGGCCCATTTCTGAATGCCCACTGATCATAACACCTTGAATTGCAGGGTGCAACTCTAAACTTCAACTTCCTGTTTTCCCAGGCCTTCCATCAGAACAGGTTTCCAGGCTTCAACCAGTCTGGAAAGGCTCCATGCCGCATTAGCCGGACTGGTGGAAGGCAGAACCACCGGTTCGATTCCTGTCTGTTTCAGCTGGAATTTCCGGTAATACTTTTCTGCTGCCTTCCCGTTGCAGATAATCATGTTCACCTGTGAGTGCCCAAGGATGTCATTGAGATCATTGGCACAGACATCTCGGATGCTGGCATCACTGCTGCCGGCAATGGTGCAGGAATGAATGACATCCCATAAGGCAATGTGATGTTCATGCAGAAACTTCTCTTTCTGCTCAACGCTTTCCAGAACCGGGCCATCCAGACAGGCGGAAAGCATTTTCCAGAACCGGTTCTGGGGATGACCATAGTAAAACTGCTGTTCTCTGGACTTCACGGATGGCAGAGACCCCAGAATCAGCACCCGGCTGTCCTCATCAAACACCGGTGCAAAAGGATGAACGACTTTTTCAGGTTCCATGTTCAGACCTCCTTCTTTCTCCATTGTAAAAGAGACCGGAGAAAACAGGTTCTCCGGTCTCTGATCATGATCATGTTCTAACCCAGTGTCAGTCTGGCTCTGGATCCTCTGGATCCGTTCTTTTCCACCCGGATCTGCCAGTCGATCTGGCTCTTCAGGGAGGGGACATGGCTGATGATGCCCACCAGCTTTCTGGCACCGGCCAGATTCTGCAGCACTTCAATGGCCTTGGCCAGGGATTCTTCATCCAGTGAGCCAAATCCTTCATCCACAAACAGGGTATCCACTTTCATGCCGCCGGCTCTGGACTGGATTTCATCAGAAAGACCCAGGGCCAGAGACAGAGAAGCCAGGAAGGATTCACCGCCGGAAAGAGATTTGACGGACCGGGTCTGTCCGGCATAGTGATCCAGAACATCCAGATCCAGTCCTGCCTGGCCATTTCCTGCACCTGCACTGGAACGGACCAGCTCATACTGGCCCTGGCTCATTTTCAAAAACCGCAGATTGGCCCGTTCCAGAATGCGGTCAAAGAAGGCTGTCTGCACCCAGGTCTCCAGAGGCATCTTGACCTGACCGGCCAGTTTGCCATCCATGGTCCGGTACAGATCATCCAGCTGCGCCGCCTTCTCCTGCACGTCCGGCAGTTTTTCAGAGATTCCCTTCAGCCTGTTCCAGGTTTTCTCGTTGAAATCCACCTGGATGGCAATCCGCTGATGATCCTTCTGAATCTGCATCTGTTCCGTCTTGAGCTGCTGCTGTTTCTTCAGTTTCTCGTCCAGCTGCTCCTTCAGGTTTTCCACAGCACTCTGCTGATTTCCTTCCAGAACCCCATTGGCCTTGGCAATTTCCCGGTCTGCTTCTTTTTCTCTGGCTTCCAGGGATTTCTTCTGGCTGTTCCAGGCTGCCAGCTCATCCGAAAGCTGCTTCTTCTGCTTCTGCGCCTCCTGCAGAGATCCGGTCTGCTGGCTCTGTTTGAGCGTTTCCAGACTGCCCTGCGCTGCCGCAAGCTGCTTCTGGCTTTTTTCCAGTTCTTCATGAACTGTTTCCAGCTGCTTCTTTTCCTGCTCTCTTGTCTTCTGCAGACTCTGCAGGCTCTTCTGCATCTGCTTTCTCTGATCCAGACGTTCTCTGAGCTGCTGTTCTTCTTTCTGCAGGCTTTCCGGACTCAGGCCTTCAGGCAGAGCTGCCCGCTTTCTTTCCAGATCTGTCTGCGCAGCCTCTTTCTGGGAATGAGCACTGGCACTGGCTTCAGCAGCCTTCTGCTGGGCCTTCAGGGCTTTTTCCTGTCTGGCTTCCAGTTCTCTGAGGGCATTGGCATCAGGCACTTCCTCAGAGCAGTTGGCTGGATGGGGATGATGCAGGGATCCGCACACCGGGCACGGAACGCCTTCCTGCAGATCCCTGGCCAGAACACCAGCCTGGGCATCCAGCATCCGCTTTCTGGCCTGCACAGCTGCGGCCTGTGCACTGGCGGCCGCATCCGATTTTTTCAGATAGTCATCTCTGGCCAGATCTGCTGCCTGACTTTGGGCAGAAAGTCTCTTTTCCAGTTCCTCCAGCTCAGCCAGCTGTTCTCTCTGCTGCTTCAGCTTTTCCTGTTCCACATCCAGTCCTGCAGACTTTTCGAGCTCTTTCTGCAGTTCTTCCAGCTTCTGATCCCACAGGGTGGTCCGCTCCTGCAGCGCTTTCTGTTTCTCCAGCAGCTGGCTGCACAATGCTTCTGTCTGCTGAATGCTTTTTTCCAGGCTTTCCCGATGGGCAGCCTGTCTGATTTCCTCATCGAGTTTGACGATCTTCGCGGACAGATCGTCCATGGCCCCCTGTTTTTCCAGCAGACTCTGCAGGGCTTTGCGGGTCTGCTCCAGCCTGGGCTGCCAGGCAGCCAGACTTTCTCTGGCCTGTTTTCGGCGTTCTTCCTGCTTCTGGCTTTCCTGCAGCTGGCCGATCTCTCTGGAAAGCTGGCTGATGGCTTCCTGCAGGCTTTCTTCCTGCTTTTTCAGACCATCCTGCTTCTGCTTTTCCTGATCCAGCCAGTGCACAAAGCGCTTTGCATCAAAGGGACCTTCCTGTTCATACCCCTGGAGGGATCCGATCAGTTCCTGCTGCTTCTGATCCAGCTTCTGGAGTTCTTCCAGGGCACTGGCGGCTTTTTCCTTAAGCTGGCTGCCCAGCACCTGATAAATTCTCGTATCAAAAATGGTCCGGAAAATTTCCGAGCGCTCTCTGGTGGAAGCCAACAGCAGCCGCAGGAAATCTCCCTGGGCAATGAGAGCCACCTGCCTGAACTGGTCTCTGTCCAGACCGATGAGCTCTTCAATAAAGGCATTCACTTCTCCGGCCTTGGTCAGAACCGGCTGATCATCCGGACGGATCAGGCTGACAGAAGCCGGCACGCTGGTGGTGCCGGTTCCCCTGGTCTTGGCTCTGGTATAAGGCGGAGTCCGGCGCACGGTATACTCCTTGCCTCTTACCCGGAAGGTCAGTTCCACAAAGGTCTGCGCAGCAGGTTCAGCATATTCGGAGCGGATCATGTCGGGCTTTCTGAAATCCGAACTCAGTGATCCGTATAACGCATAGACAATGCCGTCAAAAATTGTGGTTTTCCCCGCTCCCGTATTGCCCGTAATGAGATACAGACCGCTGGAACCGAAGGCGGAAAAATCAATGATCTGCTCTTCGGCATAGGGGCCGAAAGCGGAAAGGGTCATCTTAATGGGAAGCATGGAGATCCTCCAAAAGTTCGCTGAGAACTTTTTCCTGGTATTCACTCAGGGATTTGCCCCGCATGTCGTGATAGAAATCTTCCATCAGTTCCATGGGCGACTTATCCTCTGCCTCTTCGGCAGAAGAGAGGCTTTCCGGATCCTGGGTGGTGTTGAGTGCCGGGCAGTTCAGCTGCATGAGGTTGGGATAGAAGGTCTGCAGCTTGCTGAAAGCGCCGGGAACAGGCATGTCATCCAGCAGTTCCACCACAAAGTAGTCCTGGGGGTTTTGTTCTCTGACAAACTGCAGGGTGGTCAGTTCCTGATAGGTGCCGGACAGCCTGTGCATGTCATGCAGAGGTCTGACGGGAATGGTCTCCAGCAGGATCTGGTCGTTTTCAATGGTCAGCAGGGCAATTGATTTTTGCTGACTGGCTTCCGAAGGGGAATACTTCAGCAGGGTGCCGCAGTAATATCCTCTGTTTCCGGCTTTCTGGGGAGAATGCAGATGTCCCAGAGCCGCATAGTCAAAGTCCTCCAGCAGATCCGAGGAAATCTGGTCCAGTCCGCCTACGATGAGCGCTTCACTGTCGCACACTCTGGAGCCGGCAAAAAACTGATGGGCCATGAGCACATTGACCCCTTCCTGCGCCTTCTGTACCTGATCGAGCGCCAGGCCAAACGCCTGCTGATAACTGGTGATTTCCTCCTCGCTGTAAGGCCGCACCATGCCGGGTTTGAGAAAAGAGAGCAGATGCACCCGCACTTTCTGTCCGTCTTCTTCCAGATCCACAAAGGGAACACAGCCCTGATAGCTGCCGGCAATGAAGATCTGATTTTTCTGAAGCAGCGAAGAGGCAAAACCCAGGCGGATGGCGCTGTCGTGGTTGCCGCTGATCATCAGCAATGGAATGCCTGCTTCTGAGAGTTCAGACAGAAACCAGTTGAGCACTTCCACGGCCTCCGTGGAGGGAATCCCCTTGTCATAGATATCCCCGGCTGCCAGCACGGCAGCCGCTTTCTTCTCTCTGGCCAGTTCCACCACCTGCTGCAGAGCATCCTTCTGCTCTTCCAGCATGGAATAGCCGCACACTTTCTTGCCCAGATGAAGATCCGAAATATGAATCAGTTTCATGCTCTCTCCTTTCCTCTCTCCTGAGATTTGATCCATCCTAGCGTAACAGACCCGCCTGTTTCCTGCACTGGCAATCCCGAAAAGACAGGTCGAATGTGTCAGAAATGGAACAGTAAAAAGGCGAAGGAGGAACTTTGAGGGTTCTCCTTCGCCAGAATAATTTCTCTAATAAAGCAGGTTTACACCATAAATCAGACTGCCAAACAGGGGCAGGATGATGGCCAGAGCAGCCACCACCACAAAGATCCAGAATCCGATGCTGTGGCAGGCACCGCGCCAGCACAGAGCCGTCTGGTATTTTTCAAACACAATGGTCTTGATGTTTTTTCTTTCCCGGATCATGAACACCAGGCCCACAATGCCAAGGCCGATGAGCAGAATTTCCATAATCAGGTCCAGAGGCCCAGGCAGCAGGGTCGTCAGCATGCTGACGGCATTGTTGATCATGTGCAGGGTGATGGTCATGGGCAGAGAGCCGGTTCTCACATACATCCAGCCAAAGATCAGGCCCATGCCAAAGACGGGCAGACCCTGCGCCAGGTTCATGTGCAGCAAAGCAAACAGCAGGGAGGAAAAAACAATCGCAAAGCTGGTGGAGTACTTTTTCAGAGACTCCAGAATGCAGCCCCGGAAGATGGCTTCTTCCAGAATCGGCGCTGCAATCACCGTGGTCACCAGGTTGAGGATATCCATGAACGCGTTGCCCTTTAAAGCCACATCCGGCTGTTCGAAGATCCAGCCTGTCATGGCATTGAGCAGATAGATCACAAAACTCAGAACCATGGACATGGTCCAGCAGGCACAGATGCCAAGGAAGACATCCGAGCCCTTAAACCGGGTGTTTTTCCAGGCACCGGGCGCTTTGGAAAGTCCCAGCTTCTTGCGGGCAAACAGGAAGGTCAGCACACCGCTGCCAACGGTGGTCACCAGCAGCACCAGAGCCGTCAGAATTGATGAAGCCGTCATGCCGGTCATGCCGCTACGCAGAATGACCAGTCCGATCATGGTAAACAGGGAGCTGCAGAATACCGCAAACAGAATCTGCAGGCCAAAGTAAAGCCACACGGATCCAACGGCACCGGAAACAGTCTTCATGAAACCTTCCGGATACACATCCGGGGTTCTGGCCGGAATCTGGACACCTGGTCCTTTGGGTGCCTGGTTCTGAGGCGGCAGTGCCGGGGTGGTGGGAAGCTGCAAAGCTTGCTGCCCCTTTTCCGGTTCATTGTTCCCTCTGCATTCAGCGGGTGCTGGTTCACCGGCTTTTTCGGGGGACTGTTTCTCCTGATCCGGCTGGTTCAGATTGTCGTCTTCCGGCAGTACAGCCGGGTTCTGCCCGGGGTCTTTTCCGGGCAGCGGAGGAAGTCCGTTTCTGCTGGAATCTACCATTCAACTACCTCATCCTGATCTTCGGCTGCCAGAGCAGCCAGTCTGGCCTGTTCGTTTTTCCAGGCATCGAAGGGAGTCATGATGCCGTTGTCCTGGGGCTCTCCCTTGTATTCCACGACATTCTTGAGTTCTTCCATCTCATCGCTGGAAGAAAGCTTCTTAGCCTCGTGAGCCGTCATGGGCACATTCTTGTCCATCTGCAGCAGAACGGTTTTGGTGATGCCGCTTTCTGCATAGTGTTTGAGGCCGGTATGAAAATCCAGTTCCTGCACAATGGCCTTCACAAACTCATCCAGCGCCTTCTTATCGATATTGGACTTGAAAATCATAAAAGGCAGCCTGTCGTTGTGAATGAGCAGGGGCTGGGAGGTGATGAACTTGTGGACAATGCCGGTGTACAGTTCATCCCGGACAATCTCATCGAAATACTCATGGTACTGAGGATCGGAAGCGTAGGCTTCGGGATCCGGCTGCACCTGGAAGTACAGGGTCACGTTCTTGGAACCATGCCGGTACATGGATCCCATAACGCTCTGCACATGCAGAGCATTGACTGGTTTTTTATCGCTTTTCTTGAAAATCATTGTTTCTCACTTCTCCACTTGTAATACTGTCTGTCCCGTTCTTCATCAATGCCTTCTGCAGAGCGCAGCAGGGCGAACTCTTCATGTCCGAATGTCTGCAGAAAGTCCTCGGGACTCAGCCGCACCGTCCAGCTTCGGCCGGTGAGGGCCACCATTCCGTCCTTCCAGCCGGCCAGAACCGGAGAAGAAACCATGCGCAGGATGTAATTCTGTTTGAGATAGGCCAGGGCAGAAGATGCCGGCACAGACTGATGTTCTTTCATGTGAACTCATTGTAGGCATAAACCAGCGGAAAAGAAAGAAATGCCGGAAAGGATAAGAACGTGTTCAGAAAATCTTCAGAACTCCCTGCCTCCTTCGTCATTGGCTGCTGCCTGAACAGAAACCGGTGAAATGAGGACAGGGCGAATTTTTCATTGCTCCAGTTTTCTTCATCGTTCATAATTACCATGCAAAAACCATCGCGAGGAGGTCCCATGTCCATTGTCAAACTCTTGAACAAGAAAACCGGCATTACCTATGTCTATGAATCCAAAAGCTACTGGGATCCGCAGAAAAAGCAGTCCCGCAACACCCGCCGCATCATTGGAAAGATCGATCCTGAAACCGGCGAAATTGTCCCCACCGGTCCCCGGGGCAGACCCCGAAAGGAACAGCCCCAGTCTGAAGAAGCCAGAACACCCCGCCAGGTTCTGTAGCGGGAAGCCGATCAGAAGCGCATCATTTCCCTCAATCAGGAAATCGCCCAGAAGATCGTGACCATCGAAGAGCTCAAAACCGAAAACCGGGCTCTGAAAGAAAAGCGCTCTTTGCTGGAAAAGCTCATCACCGACTTTGCCGACCAGGCCGCAAAAGCCGCCAGCCGCTGAGAGTTCCACTCTGCAGTTTTTTACAACAGTTCCCTGCCCTGCCAGAATTTTTCTTTCCGGCAGGGCAGTTTTTCGTACTGCGCTTTCTCCAAAAAGAAAAAGCCTCCGGCTTGTGGAGCCGAAAGCTTTCAAAATCAGATGATCAGAGACTTAAGCAGTCTTCATCAGGTTCTGGTTGTAATCCACGCAGTGTTCGAACCAGGCCTGGGGGTGTTTGCAGACAGGGCAGATTTTTGGTGCTGTCTTGCTCTTGCAGGTGTATCCGCAGTTCAGGCAGATCCAGGTGACTTCTTCAGGCTGTTCAAAGAGCAGGTTGTCCTTGAGCAGATTCATCATATCCTGGTAGCGGTCTCTGTGGTGGCTTTCAATTTCACCGATCAGACGCATGCGGGTTGCGATTTCTGTGAAGCCTTCCTGTTCAGCAACAGCGGCGAAATCCTTGTACATGGTGGCGTATTCGAATTCTTCACCATCCCATGCAGCCTGCAGGTTGTCCATGGTTCCGGGCACACTGCCGCCGTTGAGATATTTGAACCAGACCTTGGCATGTGCGTTTTCGTTGCCGGCTGTTTCCGTGAAAATGTTGGCGATATGGTTGTAGCCGTCTTTCTTAGCCTGAGCTGCGAACCACTGATATTTGGTATAAGCCTGAGCTTCACCTGCGAATGCGGTCATGAGGTTTTCCCAGGTTTTTGAATCTTTGAGTTCCATTCTTTCAGTACCTCCGTTTTCCCTATTATATCCAGCTGCGCAGGAAAGCTCCCGGATGAAGCCCCGGTAAATTCTGAACAGATCGGCCGCGGTGAAAACTATCAGGTACTGTTTTAATATCCTGCCCAGGCAGGGGATTCACTGCCCCGGCGGATCAGGATGGCTTTCTGGAATTCCGTGGAATTGACGAATTTTAAAATGATTTCCATATCCTTATCGGTGCAGCCGATGAGGACCTTGACCACACAGTCCTTGTTCAGGATGTCGCAGGTCACAATAATGGCCTCGATCTGGTCATCTCCTCTGGAGCCCATGTAGGCGCAGATGGGTTTGCCATCGGTCCCCATGGTGTCGGCCAGATACCCGTAATCCACCGGATACACCAGATTTTTATAAATGGCGTGGCTCTGCCCTTTGGCCTTGTCCAGGACAAAGTGGCTTGACAGCCAGATGGTGTCCAGCTTCTGCCAGAAGCAGACGTTGTTCTCCAGCTCCCTTTCATTCTGTTTCATGAAAAAAATTCCTCCTTTTTCAAGTATAACCAGAACACCGGTCGTTTTCTACTGATGGGTCATGATTGTTTCCCTTGTGAAAATGGTTTTAAAAAGTTTTATCGCTGCTGATTCCAGAATAGCGTGTTTTCCGGTTTCCTTCCCCTGGTTTGCCAGGGCAAAAAAAGACCAGCCCGGCTTCCAGTATAGAACCAGCCGGCTGGTCTGGGGTTTTTGGTGAATTTTTGAAGGAGCGATGGCTAGTCGTTATCTTCCACTTCCATGTTCTGGACTTTCCAGCTGCCGTTTTCCTTCACCAGGCTGATGCGGTACATGGCTGTGGCCTGGGGCAGATCCTTGGCGGAAGATTCCAGCGCCGTGCAGAGCAGAGGCATGATCTCGTTGACCAGCCAGGCAGCCTGTTCTTCCTCGGTATGATCAGCCGCATAGGATTCCATGTCGCTGAGATGATTCTGCAGCCATTCAGTGACGGTCTCACTCATGGTGTTGGCCAGTTCGGTGGAATCGCCGATCTGATCCAGATCGGTGCCGGTGATTTCTGCATACACTTTGGCTTCATCGCCGTTCTCTTCACTGCTCTTAATGGTCCAGGACTGGAAGGCGCTGCCGATGTATCTCCACAGAGCCACTTCGAAGGCTTCCACGTTTTCATCGCTGACGCCCAGGCCGGAGAGTTCTTCCAGACCGGATTCGCTGATTTCATCCACCAGGGAATCGGCATCGGAAGATTCCAGAGCGGACACCTTTTCGGATTCGCCGTTCTTCAAAGCGTTCAGATAGTCCTGTGCCACCTTTTCTGCGTCACCGGAACCGCCGCCGGAACCGCAGGCAGCCATGCCAACGCAGAGCACACAGGCCAGGAGCAGGCTCATCCATTTTCTCAGATTTCTCATTTCTTTTACCTCTTGGGGATCCAGGATCCCGTAACTTCTGATTTTATGATGATGCCACCTGCTTAATAAATCAACATCATTTTTAACAGAAGTTTCCTTTTACCGTCTCCAGCCCTCTGCCCGTTAAAAAGGACAGCCCGCAGACTGTCCCGTTTCTTCAGATCTCTGTTTTCTACTGCAGTTCTTCCGGTGCCTGTCCTTCTTCGAAGAATTCATAGACATCAGCAGGCTCTGCCACATTCAGATCCACGGTGGAATCCACATCCCATGTGGAAATGGTGTTTCTCTGATCGTCAAAGCCGGCCGCCATCTTCACAGGCACACCGTCCTTAATCTGGTACACAGCCGGGGTGTACAGGAAGTAGGGAAACAGCTCCAGCAGTTTCTTGCCGTCTTCCGTATCCGACTTCAGGGTCTTGTCCCCTTCATGTTCCCGGTACAGCTCGAAATCGGTGGTTTCCACCCGGTACACTTTCAGGCCGGAATGTTCTTCACTGGTCTGGGCGATATAGTCATTGAGTTTTTCACAGAACGGGCAGTTGTCCCGTTCAAACATCAGAACAAAGGTCTCTTTGTCTTCCATCTTCTTGGCTGCTTCGCTCATGGAGATGGTTTCGATGGAAAAGTCATCTGCACTGTTCTGCGTGGAGGAACAGCCAGCCAGAAGGCTGACAGCCATCAGCAGGCAGACGGCAAGACAGATGATGCGGTACAGAGTCAGTTTGGTTTTCTTGGTCATGTTCAGCACTTTCCTTCTTTCAGCGTGCCGCACAGGCGCCCGACAGAAAAAGCTGTCTGCTCCAGTTTGGCCGGGCCTTCCTTCAGTGCGTACTGAAAGGACATGGCCCTGTCTGCTGTGGAAAATATACCGCAGACCCCATGCCGATACAACTCTTCAAACCCGGGACCCAGAGCGCCGGAAATGACGATGACCGGCTTGTTTCTCTCTCTGGCCAGCGCCGTGAGTTTCCACACGGCCTTGCCGCACAGCGTCTGGGCATCCGTCTGGCCTTCGCCGGTGATGAGCAGATCGCAGTGCTCAATGGCTCTGGAGAGGCCGCCCATCTGATCCAGCAGATCAATGCCGCTGATCATGCGGGCATGAAAGACACTCTGCAACAGGCCGCCCAGACCGCCGGCTGCGCCGCTGCCGGGCTTTTCGCTCATGTCCCGGTGGAACGTCTGGCTGATCTTGGCCGCAAACCGGCCCATGGCCCAGTCCACCTTTTCCCGCTCCGCCTGGCGCAGGCCCTTCTGTCTGCCAAAGACGATGGTGGCCCCGTTTTCTCCCAGCAGGGGATTCTGCACGTCGCAGGCGGCAATGATGTTCACGCTGCGGGGAAAGTGGAAATGGCGCTTGTCAATGAAAGCCACCGCACCCAGATTGCGGGCGCAGGGTTCCAGCACCTGGCGGTTGCGGTCGTAGAACACGGCCCCGAAGGCTTCCAGCAGCCCCATACCGCCATCGTTGGTGCCCGTTCCACCCAGCCCTACAATCAGCGTCCGTACATCTTCCCGGAGCACCGTCTTCATCAGCAGGCCCAGTCCTCTGGAAGAAGCCGCCAGAGGACGGCGGTCCATCCGGTCATACAGCGTCAGACCCAGACAGCTGGCCGCTTCCACGCAGGCCGTTTTCGTGCAGGGATCATAGGCCCACTGCACTTCCACGGAATAGCCGTAAAGATCCACGGTTCTCGTATGCCGCATCTGGCCGTGCACCGCCTGGCAGTACGCCTGCACCATGCCTTCTCCGCCATCAGAAATCGCAAAGGTGCGCACGGAAAAGGACGGTTCAGCCGCCAGAATGCCTTTTTTTATCTGTTCGTTGGCTTTATGGGAGCTCATGCATCCCTTGAAGGAATCGGAAGCTGCAAGAATATTCATAGACAGTAGTGTACCATGCTTTGCGCTTTCTTTTCGGCGGCGTTTTGACAGAGTTTTTCAGAGTGCCTGAATCGGTTTGCTTCCTGTCTTCCTGACTCAACAGGCAAGCCAAAGAAGCCCTTGCTCTGTATAATAAGGGGAAGCAAAAGCGAGGTGGAACAATGTCCAATGCTCATATTCTGATCGCTGTTTCCGGCGGTATTGCAGCCTACAAGGCTGCCGATGTGGTGTCAGCCCTGATGAAACGGGGCTATGAAGTGAAAGTCATGATGACCGAACACGCCACAGAGTTTATTACTCCTCTGGCCCTGAAGGCCCTGTGCCACAACGATGTCTACACGGCCGAATTCGATCCGGCCAACCCGGATCCCATTGCCCATATCGGCCTGGCCGGCTGGGCAGATGTGCTCTGCGTGGCGCCCGCCACCGCAAACGTCATCGCCAAGGCGGTGCACGGCCTGGCCGATGATCTGGTGACGTCCACATTCCTGGCCTGCACCTGTCCGAAAATCCTGTGTCCGGCCATGAACACCCACATGCTGGAAAACCCGGTGACCCAGGCCAACCTGCAGAAGGCCGCCGAACTGGGCTGGCGCATTGTGGAACCAGACAGCGGCCGGCTGGCCTGCCAGACTTCCGGCAAGGGCCGTCTGCCCGATAAGGAAGTCATCATCGACGCCATTGAAAACGCCCTGGCCGACAATCCCGATGTGCCTTATCAGGACATCCTGCCCCAGAATCCCTATGAAACGGCTTCTGCAAGCCTGCTTCAGGAAACGCTGGAACAGGATGAGGAAGAAGGACTGCTGCAGGGACTGAAAGTGGTAGTCTCCGCCGGCCCGACCCAGGAAGCCCTGGATCCGGTGCGCTTTTTAAGCAATCACTCTTCCGGCAAGCAGGGCTATGCCATTGCCAGAGCCGCCAGAGATCTGGGTGCTGAAGTCACACTGGTCAGCGGACCTGTGAGCCTGCAGGCTCCTGAGGGCGTCCATGTCCGCTCCATTACCAGTGCCAGAGATCTGGAACAGGTCATGCTGGAGGAAAGCGCCGATGCCGATTTCATCATCATGGCGGCTGCCGTAGGCGACTACCGGCCTGAAACGGTGGCCGAAAACAAAATCAAGAAATCCGGCGACACCCTGCAGCTGACGCTGGTGCGCAATCCCGATATTCTCAAGGAGCTGGGCCAGTGCAAGAAGGACGACCAGATTCTGTGCGGCTTTGCCATGGAAACGGAAAATCTGGACCAGAACGCCCGCGCCAAGCTGGAAAGCAAGAACTGCGATCTGCTCATCGCCAATAACCTGTCCACACCCGGTGCCGGCTTCCAGAGCGATACCAATATCGTCTCTCTGCTGCTGCCGGATTCCACCACCCACCTGCCCGTTCTCTCCAAGGAAGAACTGGGCCGCAGCATCCTGAAAAAGATGCTGGAACTCCATCATAAGAAAAGGAATCAGTCATGTTAGTCTGCATCGATGTAGGAAACACCAATATTACCCTGGGCATCTTCGACCAGGATGAGCTGGTCTCCAGCTACCGCATGAACACCAAGGTGCGCCGCACCAGTGATGAATACGGCACCATGCTGCGCAACTTCCTGGAAGCCAGCGGCATCGCCATTGAAAGCATTGACGGCGTCATCGTCTCCAGCGTTGTCCCCAAGATCATGCACTCCTTCCGCAACGGCGTTGTGAAATTTCTCGGCATCGAGCCCATGGTCATGGGCCCCGGTGTGAAGACCGGCATCGCCGTCCAGCTGGAAAACCCCAGAAGCGTGGGAGCGGACCGCATCGCCGATGCGGCAGGCGCTTTCCACGAATACGGCGGTCCCGTGCTGGTGGTGGATTTTGGCACAGCCACCACCTATGACTACATCGATGAAGGCGGCAACTTCAAAGCCGGTGCCATTGGTGTGGGCATCGAAAGCGGCGCCAACGCCCTGTGGGGCCAGACCGCTCAGCTGCCGGAAGTGGAAATCCGCAAGCCCCGAACCGTCATGGCCAAAAACACCCAGACGGAAATGCAGGCTGGCATCTTCTACCAGTTCCTGGGCGGCTTTGAAAAAACCGTAGAAGCCTTCCGCAAGGAAGCCAGAGAGCCCTTTAAGGTCATCGCCACCGGCGGACTGGGCCGGGTCATCTGCGATTACACCGATCTCATTGACGTGTATGACCCCAACCTGATCTTCAAGGGTCTGAAAATCATTTACGAAAAGACCAGAGAATACAACGAGAACAGACAGATTCATCAGCGGCATGCCGAAGATGACCGTCTGCCCATCGACTAGCTTTTTTCAGCCGCTCATTCTTCAGGCATGGTGTCCGAAGAACTTCGAGCGGCTTTTTTATAATGAAGCTGATCCGGGACGCAAAGGAGGAATTCCCCATGACTGATGCTGAAAAACTGCAGGAGCTCAGGGATCTGCTGGCTAAAACCAAAGATTACTTCCTGCACCGCTACATGAAAGTGTCCACCAACGAAATCGACATGAAAATCCAGGTTCTCAAGGACCGCCTGGCCGGTATGAACCCGCCTGACATCCCCAACTGGGACAAGGTTCAGGAAATCGACTGATCTTCAAACAACAAACAGCAGACTGTTTTGCGGCAGTCTGCTGTTTGTTGTTGATAGAGAGTTTCAGGATCAGGCCTTCTGCTTTTCCTCCTGCTTTCTGGCGTTGGCTTCGTCGATGGCGCTGACCCGGTTGTAGAGATCCGTGAGCACGGGCACTTCAATGCCCTTGGCTTTAGCCAGAGGAATGACCGTGCCGGAAAAGAGCTGCTTTTCGCTCTGTCGGCCGGCGCGCACATCCTGTCTCATGCTTGGCATGGCGTTGGGATCATAGCCTTCCGTATCCTTGACCCACTGGTCGATCATGGCATCGGTCAGAGTGATGCCATAGGCGGCAGCCACCTTCTGGACTTCCTTCATGGCTTCAATAAACAGGTTTCTCAGTTTGGGATCCGAAACGATTTTTCCATAGGGTGCATCATAGGCGGCGCTGACCTGATTGAGGCCGCAGTTAACCATGAGCTTGTTCCACTGATCCCGCACGATATTCTTCGATTCGATACAGGGCAGATGCACCCGGTCAAAGAGTTCCCGGACTTCCTCCACTGCTTCCTGCTGATCGGGTGTTTCAGCACCAAAGACCAGTTCACCCCGGCTGGTGAAATGCTCCTGATCGTGTTCAAACACCGCATCCATTTTCTGGGCGATGGTGCGGATGACCATGTTGTGAGGGAAATGCTTTCTCAGTTCATCTTCAGAGAGAATGCCGTTGAGGCAGCTCATGAAGATGGTGTTTTCATCGCAGAAGTCTTCTGCGGTCTTCATGGCGCCATCCAGGCCGCCGGCCTTGGTGGAGATCAGAATCAGATCCGCCTTACCAAAGGGCACTTTTTCGCCATTTTCAGTTTCCACCAGAGGCATTTCTTTAGAGATCACCGGCAGATGGCTCACCTGGCCGTTGACCACCAGAGGGGTTCTGGCATAGCGCTCTCTTCTGGCTTCATCCACCAGAAAGGCAAAGTTTCCCTTGGGCAAATAGTTGTAAAACAGATCGCCGAAAACCAGGCCTACCGCGCCCCGGCCGATCATCAGTACTTTGTTCAGTTGTCTCATCGCGTCGTTATGCAGTCAGAACTTCTGACTGTTCTCCTTTCCAGACTGCTTTGGTTCTTTTGTTTCTGTCCTTTAAACGCAGAGGCTTTCAGGAAGCCTGCTCAGCCGCTTTCCTGCCGGCTGCAGCCGCTCCCTTTTCCTTCTGGGCTCTGTTGTATTCATCCAGCTTCTTTCGCTTACAGATGGCCGGAAACGGGCATTCCTCGCATTTGGGATTTCTGGCCGTGCACAGATAGCGGCCAAAGAAAATCAGTTCATGATGGGCTCTGTTCCACCGGTCCCGGTCCAGTTTACGGCGAAGCTTCTCTTCCACTTTCTCCACGGAATCCGAGGGCTTAGCCAGTCCCAGACGCTTGGACACCCGGTCCACATGGGTATCCACCGCCAGAGAGGGAATATCAAAAGCCACGGAACGGACCACATTGGCCGTCTTGCGCCCCACACCGGGCAGAGACTGCAGTTCCTTGAAGGTGGAGGGCACCTGGCCGTCAAACTGCTCTTCCAGGGCTGCCGAAAGGGCAATGATGTTTTTCGCCTTGGTCCGGTACAGACCCAGTCTTTTCAGCGTTTCTTCCACTTCTTCCAGTGGAGCCTGTGCCAGGCTTTTGGCATCCGGCCATCTGGCAAAGAGAGCCGGTGTCACCCGGTTAACGGAAGCATCGGTGGTCTGGGCCGAAAGCACCACGGCCACCAGCAGCTGGAAGGCGTTGTCGTGATGTAGCTCACACTGGGCATCCGGGAAGATTTCTTCGATTTTATCCAGGATTTCTCCCGGCGTCATTCTGGTCTGTTCCATCAGCGGATTCCATTCTCCAGATCTTCCGGCGTCAGGCCTCTGGCATGCCAGGAGATCAGGAGTTTTTCAATGTAGTTGAGGTTGCGCTTGTCATAGACAGCTGCTTCTCCCAGAGCCACCCGCACGGCTTTTTCATCATAGGTTTCAGCCATGCCCATGACTCGCTCCACTTCTCCGGCCGAAAAGGTCCGGCCGAATTCTTCCTGGAATTCATTGAGCAAAGACTCATTGAAGCTGACCCCGGCCTTGACCGGTGTATCCAGCAGCGGTTCCAGGGAATAGACCATTTCCCCGTGTTCAGCGGAAATGGTCAGATACCCTCTCTGCTCCAGGGAAAACAGCGCATCATCCAGATCCACGGGATCCATGAAGCACTTGGCGGCCAGCAGATCCATGTCCACCGGCTGGTCGGTTTCATTGAAATAACTGACGAGAATCAGAATCAGGGCTTCCTGAGCCGTGAGCTGAAACTCTTCCATATGTCCCATAAACCAGTAACACCGGTTGGTCCAGGGGGCGTTGAATTCAGCATGATCCATGTTTACTCATCCTCTCTTTCGTATATCCATTCCAGCGTATCGTAGTCCAGCAGCAGCAGCTTGCCCGAGCCTCTGATTTCATAGCACGGAGCGCTGTAGCCGTAGGCCGTCTGGATGGTATCGGCTTCGATGCCGTATTTGTCTTTGGCTTCTTCTCTGGCTGCATCGTAGTCCAGGGTGCCGATGTCTCTGGTGGTGATGACGCTGCCATTGCCGTCAAACCAGTAGAGGGTATCCGTGGTATACCCCTGCCAGGTCACGTAATCAAACAGGGTCTGCTCCAGGCCCTGCACGTCAGGCACCTGTTCATGAATGGCATCCAGAGCTTTCTGCTGCTGTTCCTCATGGATGCGGGATGGGCCGCCCACAAACAGCGCCCACAGTACCAGAATCAGCAGCACGTTGCCCAGAATCAGCAGCAGGGTAAACAGCCAGGAAGGCATGCGTCTGGCTTTGGGCTTCTTTTTGGCATTGTCCAGATTTTTCTTTCTGGATTTCACCGGAACGGACTCCTGTGCAGTCTTTTTTGCAGAAGAAGCACTTCTGGCTTTCGGACTCGATGCCGCCGTCTTCTGTTTTTTCGGTTTTGTATTTTGATCTTGGAGCGGTGTCTTTTTCGCCTGTTCCTGCAGCATCTGCTCCTGCAGGCTGGAGGGCGTCGAGGCACCGTCAGGTGTTCTTCTTTTTGTCATGTTCTCATTATACCTGTCAAAGTCCTGCTCTTTATCAACTCGCTGACATTGAAAGGAACCGCTGACAGAGAACCTTCTTCCCATCCTCCAACAGAAAGAAAACCACAGTCATCCTCTCCTCTTTTTACAGGAAAAAAGGCAGGCCTCTGAAGATCCTTCCTCAGAGACCTGCCACTCCGGTCAACCGGTCTTGTTCAGCGTTCAATACCGCTCTGCCTGGCGGCCCAGTTTTTCAGCAGCAGCGCTGCCCGGTCCGCCGATTTTCTGGCAAAGGTTTCAAATTCCATGGGGTTGTTCTCATGGTGCACCACATCGCTGAGGGTGCGCAGAACCACGAAGGGAATGTCGAAGCGGCTGGCCGCAAAGGCCACAGCTGCTCCTTCCATTTCGGAAGCCAGGGAGCGGGGGAATTTTTCCATCAGGGCAAAGTAGTCCACATCTCTGGCCATGAACAGATCCTGGGTGGCAATGGCACCGGTGCGGAACGGAATTTCCAGCTCTTTGGCCACGTCTTCCATCTCGCTGACCAGCACGGGATCCGCCTGAAAAAACTGGCCCACCCCTTTCTCTCCATCCAGAGGGGATGTATCAAAATCCGCCTGAATCAGTTCGGATCCGATGACCAGATCCCCGGGATGCTGCTCGGCGTGCAGGCCGCCGGCGACGCCTACGTTGATCAGGCATTCGGGCTCATAGAGCGCGCACAGAAGGCCGGCAGCCATGGAAGCACTCATTTCTCCCACGCCGGCCAGGGCGATGACCAGTTCCTGGCCTTCCAGCCAGCCTCTGTAGAAGCGGACCTTTCCCACTTCCCGTTCTTCTTTTACATCCATGTAGGCCAGTACTGCCTCCAGCTCCTGGGGCATGGCCGCAATGACACCTGTCATGTTGATCTCCTTTCCAAAAAGCAGAAGGAAGATCCCCTTCCTGCTTTCTTCTCCTGTTCTCCATTGCTTTCTGAAGCATTTACAGTGTAATCCGCAATCCCGTCTGTCCAAACGGGAATGATTGAACTGTTCAAAAAAAGACAGAACCTTATGCTCTGTCTTGATGGGTTGATGAATGAATCTGTCTCATTTTCTGCGGCAGGCAAAGAAGTACTTCTCGCCTTCCACAATGCCCGGCTGATCAAAGTCCGTGCGGATTTCGATGAGATCAAAATCCTTTTCCAGAATCTGCTTCAGCCATGCAGGATCATAGACGCGCTGGATGTGGTTTTCCGTCACCGTGCGTTCGGGGAAATAGAAGGCGAAATCCTGATAGATCAGCCCTTCCTCGGCACTGATGACCCACTGCACGTTCATGCCGTCTTCAAAGGTGCCCGTTTCTTCATAGGGCTCTTCGAATTCTTCCAGCCGGTCCATGGAATGGGTGTCAAAAAGCAGCCAGCCGCCGGGTTTGAGGTGATCAGCACACTGGTGCAGGAAGTCTTCGATTTCTGCAGGATCCAGAATGTAGTTGAAGGAGTCGCAGAAACAGCCGATGGCATCGTACTGTCCAAAGGAAGAAAGATCTCTCATATCTCCCACCTGCCAGTTGATGCGCTCTGCTCCATCCTTCACTCTGGCCTGTTCCACCATGTCGGCAGACAGATCCATGGCCGTCACGTTAAAATCCGTGCTCAGCTGCAGGGTGATTTCTCCTGATCCGCAGGCCAGTTCCAGAAACTCTCCGCCCCGGGCATACTGTTCAATCCAGTCCACCCAGGCCCTGACGGCTTCGGGATCACCCACCAGGGCATCATAGTAATGAGCCAGGGTATGGTACATCATGGTCAGTCTTCATACTCCTCAACCGGGCAGTCGGCATACAGCTTTTCCAGGTTGTAGAGTTTGCGCTCTTCGCCGGTAAAGATGTGCACCACGATGTCCTTGAGATCCACCAGCAGCCAGCGGGAATCCTTGTTGCCTTCCAGACGGTAGTAGCCGTCGTATTCCTGCTCGAACAGCCGGTCCTTGACGTTCTGCGCCAGCGCAGCAGCCTGCTGGGTATTGGCGGCAGAAACGATAATCATCGTATCCATGAACGGGGTGACCCCTGTTGTGTCATAGGACAGGATGTGGTCCCCCTTCTTTTCGCTGAGGGCTTTCAGAATAATTTCTTTCCAGTCTTTCACTTTTTCTGTTCCTCCTTTTCCAGGAACGCCTTGTTTTCACGTTTCACCAGCATGAAGCCGTTGTACAGATCATGCATGCACGCCCGGATCAGGCCGCTGGAATCGTATCCCCGCAGCGGATCCAGTTTGTCTGCGATGAAGCAGATCATGGCATAGGGATCGTAGCTGGTTCCCTTGACGTGATTGTAAATGCCATTGGCAATGCAGTCATCGTAAATGCCATAGAAGCGGCTGATGACGGCTGCACCCACATAGCCATGCCAGATGGCCGGGTGCTCTTCCAGGGCTTCGGGCACCAGGGCCCGCACCCATTTTTCCATTTCAGATCTGGGCATGTCCTTGGCTACATCGTGAAACAGTCCCATAAGCCAGGCCCGGTGTTCATCCAGGCCATGAGCTGCCGCCAGCTTGCGGCATAACGCCGCCACGCTGATGGAATGGCCCAGCCTTCTGGGATTGACCTGGGCCCCGACCCAGTTTTCCAGATACAGTTCATGATCCAGAATGTACTGTCTGACGCCATCGGGCAGATAGTTCAGTTTCTTTCCTTCCCGGATCTCCGTAGAAGAGACGGGAGTGGGTTTCATTTCAATGGAATCAAAGACATATTCGCCGGTTTCATCGGCTTTTACACCATCCCGGCTGACGCAGACAAAATCAGCCAGCTTCAGCAGTTCGTCAGCATCCCGCCATTTGCCAAACTGGCTGGCCTGGTCAGCGCCCAGCAGCCACACGAATTCGTTGTCCGGAAATTCCGTATGCAGAATGCGCAGGGTATCGATGGTGTAGGATTTGCCGTTTCGCATCAGATCCACAGTGCAGATCCTGAAGCGGTCATCCTCTTTCATCGCTTCCCGCAGCATCCCCAGACGGTGCTCGGCCGAGGACAGGTTTCTGTCCTTGAGGGGCGTGGACTGGGAGGGGATAAACCAGACTTCTTCTACTTGCAGCTGATCGAGCGCGGCTCTTGCCATGTTGAGATGGCCTTCGTGAACGGGGTCAAAGGATCCCCCCAGCAGAGCCACTTGTTTCATGCCTGAATTCCCAGTTTGTTGTTTTTGCTCAGACGATAGAGCACAAAGGTGCGTCCGATCATCTGGACAATTTCAGATCCGGTCTGGGCAGCGCACTGTACGGCTGCTTCGTTGACATCCAGATCGCAGGTTTTGAGCAGGGTGACTTTCACCAGCTCATGAGCTTCCAGGTCGGTGTCCAGGTTGGTGATCAGATTTTCACTGAGTCCGCCCTTGCCGATCTGGATATTGGAATTCAGCTGATGCGCCATGGAGCGCAGCAGCTTCTTGTTTTCTTTCGTTAACATCAGATCATCGCCTTTCTGAAGGTGACATGGATTCCCTTGTGCACCCTCACATAGATTTTTTTCACGTCTCCGGAGACGCAGAACCAGCCCAGGCCCTGAATGACGATGTCCATCTTTTCTCCGGGCTTCATGGCCGGAGCGGTATAGGTGTGCATCGTAAGCATGGAGGTGTCAATGCTGGGGGAAAGCATTTCTCCCAGATGGTCATTCCACAGCCGGTCCGCATCGGAAAGCTTGCCCCGGTGCACCGGCAGGCTGCGGGAGAAGTAGCCCACAACTGTGGCCTTGCCATCGCAGACCACGTCCAGTCTGGCCAGGCCGCCGGCCGCAAAGGACTGATCTTCATAGATCTGGGTCACCAGCGGCTTGATGGGCTTGACGGGAATGACTGTCTTGAGGTCCTTGGGCAGAATCCAGGAGAGCACGGAATGAATGTTCTCCAGACCCGGTGTGTCGTACACTGTCATGCCCTGCCAGTCCATGGGCACCAGATCCAGCGTGGTGCCCGGATTGCGGGAGGTGGTCAGATCCTCTCTGTCCATGATGCGGTTGATCAGGGTGGACTTGCCCGCATTGGCAGCCCCCATGAAAATCACCGCATTGTCTTTGGCGTGGTGCATGGCCTTTCGGATTCTTTCCAGAATCTGCTTCGATTCCTCGTCCTTTTTCAGCATATGGCCGGCCAGAATGATGTCCTGAACCTGAATGCCTTCTTCATGCAGACGCTTGCTGACATAGTCCAGAATCTTGTGGTCGCTGAGTGTGGAGGGCAGTACGTCCCTCTTGGTCAGGATCATCACAATGTCCTTGCCGGGCAGTTTGCGGTTGAGCCGGCTGATGAGCCCGCTTTCCAGATTGAACAGATCCACAATCCAGAAGACGGTGCCCTCTGTTTCGTTGATCTTTTCCAGGGTGCGGCTGGTTTCAATGCCCTGCTGCAGGTTGATGGTCACATCTCCATAATGCCGGATGCGGTAGCACCGCTGGCAATAGTCCTGCTTCAGATCGGGTGTATAGCCGATGGAAGCGGAGTCTTCATTCTGCAGCGTGGCGCCGCAGCCCTTGCATGTTTTTGCCATTGTATTTCCCCCTGCAGCCAAGGCTGCCGTCGGTCTCCTTCTGCCTGTCTCTGGACAAAGCAGAAAGGATCCTTTTTCTATTCTCACTCGCCGGCAGACGGGTTCTTCTGTCCGGCCGGGTCATCGTGTTCCAGTTTCGTGTTGTTGTGTCCCTTTCCTTCCATGGGTTTCCAGTCCGGTTTAGGCTGGTCGTCCTGATGGAGGGTGCGGGGCAGATCTCTTCCGGCCAGCCGTTCCAGTTTCCGCAGAATCCGGGTATCAAAGCGTTCCCGGTTTACTAATGGATGGGAGAGGATGGTGTGTACTCCGGCCAGATTGCCGCCCAGAGTGTCCGTGAAGAGCTGGTCGCCCAGAATGGCTGCCTGCTGCGGTTTCAGACCAAAGTCCCGGCAGGCCCTGAGATAGGAAAAAGGCATGGGCTTCATGGCAAAAGCGTACACTTTCTCCAGTCCCAGATCCCTGGCAAACCGCTCCACCCGCCATGAAAAATTATTGCTCATCAGGGCGGTATGGATGCCGGCTTCCTTCACTGCACGCAGGAAGGCTTCCACATCCTGATTGGAATCGGGATCATCATAGGCCACCAGGGTATTGTCGATGTCGCAGATCAGCAGCCGGATGCCGCTTTTCTTCAGGCGGACAGGATCCAGCTGCCGGAAACTGGTGACCTCCAGATCCGGCTGAAGCAGGGTTTTCACATTTCTGGTTCTACTCATTGTACGGTTCCCCGGGCGGGTCTGTCAAAAGTGCTCATGAGAGCCATGGCACAGCGAAGACCATCAATGGCACTGGTCATGATGCCGCCGGCATATCCGCTGCCTTCGCCGCAGGGATAAAATCCGCCAACGGCCGACTGCAGGCTGTCACTGTCCCGCTCCAGACGCAGGGCGCTGCTGCTGCGGGTTTCCACACCGGTCAGCAGAGCCCCGTCCAGAAAGCCGGGCACCTTCTTTTCAAAGTTCAGCAGGCCTTCTTTTAAAGAAGCACAGACTTCTTCCGGCAGGATGGTGTTCAGATCACAGAACACCGTGCCGATGGCTTCGGGATAGGTAGGCTTGACCTGTTCAAAATGATCGGACACTTTTCCCTCGATAAAATCCCTGGCCAGCTGAACAGGGGCTTTATAGCTGTTCGTCAGGGCCCAGGCTTTGTGTTCAATGTCTTCCTGCAGGGCGATGCCGGCCGCAATGGCCTCGTCATTTGGCAGATCCTTTCCGGGATTGGTCTGCACCAGCAGAGCCGAATTGGCGTTGGTGCCTTCCCGCTGGGAATAGGACATGCCGTTGACCACCAGGCTTTCGGGTGCACTGCTGGCGGCGATGACATAGCCGCCGGGGCACATGCAGAACGAATAGACGCCGCGTCCGGTGGAAGAGGTAAAGGTCAGCTGATAGCGGGCCGGCAGCAGCAGAGGATTGTCTGCGGATTCCCCCAGCATGGCGTGGTTGATGAAATCCTGCAGATGCTCGATGCGCACGCCGATGGCATAAGGTTTGGACTTAGCCTTCACGCCCCGTTTCATGACCATTTTCAGGGTGTCGGAAGCGGAGTGGCCGGCCGCAAAGATCAGGGCCTGACAGCCGATGGTCTCGCCGTTGGAGAGCACGATAGCCTTCAGCTTTCCGTCTTCCACCACCAGATCATCCAGTCTCGTGTCAAAGAGGAAGGTGCCGCCAAGGGATTCAATGTCCTTTCTCAGATTGTCCAGAATGATCTTGAATCCGTCGGTGCCGATGTGGGGATGCTGCTCAATGCGGATCTGCTCCTTGGCCCCCAGGCGCACCAGTTCGTCGTACACCTTGACGCTGCGCTTGTCCTTGCTTCGGGTGGTGAGCTTGCCATCGGAAAAGGCCCCGGCCCCGCCCATGCCGTACTGCACATTGCATTCGGGATCCAGTTCGCCGCCATTCCAGAAGGCGCGGACCTTTTCTTCGCGTTTATGAATTTCACTCCCCCGCTCTACGATCAGCGGCCTGTAGCCGTACTGCGCCAGCAGCAGGGCCGCAAACATGCCGGCAGGACCAAAGCCCACCACCACAGGGCGGTCTGGCAGAGGCTCTTCGCCGGTGGGGGTAAAGTGGAAGGTCTCATCAGGAGTGGGTGTGACATCCTGGAGTTTCAGATATTTCTGTTCATTTTTGACTTCTGCATCAATCACGTAAGAAAAAAGGACCTTGTGTCCTCGTGCATCAACACTCTGACGCCTGATTTTCCAGGACAAAAGGTCTCCTTTTTTCATTCTCAGCTTCTTCAGAAGCTTTTCTTCGATTTCTTCAGGAGTCCTGCATTTCACCTGGTGAACACGGATCATACAAATTCTCCTTTTCTGACTGACTCTCGCGTCAGTTCATTACATAAGATATTTTAGCCAGTTCCAGCGGGCTTTCAAGTAAACCACACAGCTGCTGAACAGCTGGGCACAGGCCAGGGTAGCCAGATAGACCACCAGATGAGCATTGGGCAGCATCATCAGCAGAATTCTGGCAAACAGAATGTGGCTGACATAAATCAGCGTGGAATCTTCCCGCATGGTCTTATACACGGGCTTCCAGGGCACATCCACGGTCAGCAGCCAGTTCATCAGAAACCAGATGCACGGCACCAGCATGAGGAACATGCTGGAAAGATCTCTGAGAATGCCCATGAAATAGTAGAGCGTAACTTCCAGCACCAGCAGAAGGAAGCTCACCCCAAAGCCGATGGCGGACACTTTACGCGGCATGCGTCTGGTCTTGGAGATAAAGAGCCCCAGCGCCAGGAAGATAGGCGCAAAGAAGAAGCCGTCTCTGGCCGTGACAATGGTCTTGGTAAAGAAGCCGTACACCAAAGAGATGAAGGGCAGGCTTTCCCAGATGGGTGCATAGACGTTGATGAGATAGCCGATGAAATACAGGCCCAGAGAAACATAAATCAGCGTCTTGATGCCCTTCTCCTTCCAGATCCGGCAGACGATGATCATGCCGATCATCAGAGCCGGCAGAAACCACAGGTGATAGTAGGATCCGTTGAGGAAAAAGTCCCGGATGTACGAGAAAAGAAATTTAATGGAAAAGCCCTCCGAGGCAAAATTCCACAGGGTGTAGGGCAGATAAATGACAGACCACACCAGATACAGAATGCCGATGCGCTTGAGATAGTGCATCAGTTTCGCCTGCATGGGCCCGTTTCGCCGCAGCGTTCTGAAAAAGAAGTATCCGCTGCAGGTGAAGAAGAACGGCACCGCCAGCCGGCAGACGGTGGCGATGAAAAACGTATTGAACGTCTGGCTGATTTCCACAAACGGAAAGACGTGAATGGCCACCACCAGAAGAGCAGACACGTACTTGGCAATGTCCACTGCCGCGTACTGTCTCTTCGCATTGCTCATGATTCGACCCCCTTACTGAATCATCTTGACCTTTTAAGTGTAACAGAAAGAAAGTGCCCTTTTTCCCTTCCGGACAGCAGGAAATATTAAAAAATTGAAAGAGTAATTTCCACGCCTTTTTCCCTGCAGACCGCCTGATCCACCAGGCGAAAGCAGGAGGAAAAACCACAGAAGGACAGAACAAAGCCGGATCCGGCATGACCTGCCAGACCCGGCATGAAAACAGTCATCAGTTTATCTGGATAATCTGGGCACTCTGGAAGTGATGCGGGTCACCGTTTCATTGTTGATGGTGCCAGCTCTGCGGCTGATGGCATCAATGGTGGCCACTTCATCGCCATCCTGGCCCACCAGGGTGACAATGTCGCCTTCTTCCACCCCGTCAATGCCGGTGACATCGATCATGCACTGATCCATGCAGATGTTGCCCACCACGGGAGCCCGGTGTCCGCGAACCAGAAACTCCAGATTCTTGCCGGAGCAGGCTCTTGGCAGACCATCGGCATACCCTACGGACAAAGAGGCAATTCTGCGGGGTTCTTTAGCGATGTAATGGCGGCCATAGGAGACAGTGGCGCCTGCCGGAATGTCCTTGACCAGGCTCACTCTGGTTTTCCAGGAGAGGATGGGTTTGAAATCCGGCTGGCTCAGAATGGGTGTGGCATCGTCCTGGGTGATCCCCAGAAACAGCAGACCGGGTCTGGCATAGTCAAAGCCCAGATCGCCATAGTTGAGAATGCCATAGGAGTTCTGAATGTGGCGCAGGCCGGGATTGTAGCCGGCGTCTTCCACCACCTGCAGTGCTTTTTTGAACCATTCGATCTGTCTGCGGGTGAAGGAAGAAGATTCTTCCTCCAGCTCGTCGCTGACGGGGAAATGGGAGAAAATGCCGTCTACAGAAAGGTTGGGCAGGCCATAGATTTCCAGCAGTTCTTCGGGATGCTGGACATGGTCCTGAAACAGCACACCGGTGCGGTTCATGCCCGTATCCACCTTGACGTGGCCGTGAATGGTGCAGTGATGCTCACCGGCCCAGGCGGAAAGCTTTCTGGCATAGTCCAGGGAAAGCAGGGACTGGGTCAGTTCCCAGGCATGCAGCATGGAAAAGGAAGCAGGGGGTGTGTAGCCCAGAATCAGAATGGGTTCTTCCACACCGGCTTCACGCAGCTCCACAGCTTCTTCCACGGTAGCCACGCCAAAGAAATCCACACCGGCTTTTTCCAGCGCTCTGGTAATGGCAACAGCACCATGACCATAGGCATTGGCTTTGACGATGCCCATGATTTTAGTATCACCCACCAGCTTTCTGGTTTCTTCCAGATTATGAGGAATCAGAGATTCGTCAATTTCCACCCAGGTGCGCATCCCATCGGTTTCTAGCATACGCCCACCTCAGTCTGCAGACCGAGTGCTACCAGGCGGTCGATGAGCTCGGGGAAGTCCAGACCGGCTTCCTTCATCATGGTTGGATAGCGGCTGGTGGCGGTGAAGCCGGGAATGGTGTTCAGCTCGTTGATGACAATGGTGCCATCGGGCTGATAGAACATGTCCACACGGGCCATGCCGCGGCAGTTCATAACGCGGTAAGCCTTTTTGGCCAGTTCTCTGGCTTCTTCAATTTTTTCAGCCGGAATTCTGGCGGGGCAGTAAATATTGGAATCTTTCATGGCGTACTTGCCTTCGAAGTCGAAGAAGTGCGCGCCGGTTTCGATTTCATCCACGCTGCCGGCAAAGAGCTCGTCATTGCCCATGACGGCACAGCCGATCTCGAAGCCTTCGATGGTCTTTTCCACCAGAATCTTGCCGCGTCCATCATATTTGAACGCTTCTTCCACGGCCTTTTCAAAGTCTTCTTTATTGTCCACAAAGTTGACGCCGTAGGAACTGCCCGCATTGCAGGGTTTTACAATCCAGGGCAGAGGGATTTTCTTTTCAATGTCCTCAAAGGAGGGCATGGGTTCGTTTTTCTTCAGGCAGATGTAGTCGGCTGCCCCGATGCCGGCAGCCTTCAGCAGAATGTGCATGATTTCCTTATCCATGCACATGGCACTGCCCAGGGTGTCGCATCCCACGTAGCGGATGTTCTTCATTTCCATCATGCCCTGGAAGCAGCCGTCTTCGCCGTTCTTGCCATGCAGGATGGGGAACACCACATCCAGTTCGATGCGGTCTGTGCCATCCAGAGGCTGAATGCCATGGTGAACCCAGGCAGCCTCTCTGGCATTGTCTTTCCAGTGATCGTGTTCGATGGCGTCGATGTCATCTTCCACAATCCAGGTGCGTCCCTGCTGGTCGATGCCGATCAGGGTCAGATCATACAGATCCCGGTGGATCTGGCGCAGGAAGCTGGCCGCGGAATGCAGCGATACGGAGTACTCACTGGACTGGCCTCCGAATACCACACCAAGTTTTGTCTTTGTCGTCATTTTCTTCTCCTCCAGCAGGTCTTTGACCACAGTATCCATGGCCATAATACGACTGCCCTTCACCATGAGCACATTTCTTTGTTCCAGGAAAGGCGCAAGCGCTTTTACCAGCTCTTCTTTGGATGAAAAGCTCTGTGCCCCCTGGCCAAAGCCGCGGGCGGTCGCTTCTGATTTTTCTCCATAGGTAAACAGCAGATCCACGCCGGCCTCTCTGGCGTATTCGCCCACCTGCTGATGAAGAAGTTCTTCTTCCTCACCCAGGTCCCACATGTCAGCCAGCACGGCGATGTGTCTGTCTCCTTCCACCTTCATGAGCATGTCCACAGCGGATCTGGCACTTTCCGGATTGGACTTGTAGGTATCATCCAGAATGGTTGCCTCCCCGGCCTGGAAGATGGCACCGCGCATGGGGGTCAGTTCTGCACTGGCCAGTCCCTGCAGGATCTCCTCTTCTTCCATGCCCAGAGCCTGAGCCAGCAGAATGACCCCCAGAGCGTTCATGGCCTGGAAGTCGCCGGCAGCCGGCAGAGTCACCGGTGCAGAAAGCAGATTGGTGGTAAAGGAAATGCCTTTGCGGGTATAGCGCACATCCGAAGTCAGTCTGCCATCCCCGCCTTCTCCAAAAGAAAGAAGAGTCACCCCGTCAGCGGGTGTCTTTTCCGGCAGAACGTTCTGGAGTTCGGGGCTGTCGGCATTCCAGACAAAGGTGCCGCCAGGGCGCACGCCATCCAGAATTTCCAGCTTGGCTCTGGCGATGTTCTCCCGGCTGCCCAGGTTTTCCAGATGGGCGCTGCCGATGGAAGTAATCAGAGCCAGATCCAGGGGAGCAATGGCACACAGCTCGGCGATTTCGCCCGGATTTTCCATGCCCATTTCCAGAATGTTGTATTCCACATCCGGATCCAGATCCAGAATGGTTAAAGGCATGCCGATTTCGCTGTTCATGTTGCCCGCTGTTTTATGCGCTTTGTGATGCAGGGAAAGAATGGAAAACAGCAGGTCCTTGGCACTGGTCTTGCCGTTGGAACCGGTGATGCCGATGGTGACGCAGTTCAGGGTTTCCAGATACTTTCTGGCCAGTTCTCCCAGGGCCTTTTCGTTGTTGTCGGTGAGGATCAAAGGCAGATCCCGGGGATAGGGCACATGGTCCTTCTGCCAGAAGGCAGCGGCTGCGCCGGCCTCTTTCACCTGTTCAATATATTGATGGCCGTCTGTTCTTTTCCCGATCAGGGGAATATACAGCATGCCGGGTTGTACTTTTCGTGAATCCGTGCAGACCCCTGTAAAGAGGGTCTGTTCTGGAGCGCACTGTGCGCCCTGGCTGCTTTCCTCAAACACAGGGGCCTGCAGCCATTCTGCCGCCTGCTGGATGGTGGTATGAATCATAATATGGGTTCCTCAGTTCTACTCGCTTCATTCATCTAAATGCAAAAGATGAATAGTCCGGCTGCTACTTTCCGGAGATGCCCTCAGCATCCCAGAATAAAACAAAGCCGGGTCTGAGTTTTCGGGTTCGGGCTTCAGTATAACATTCAACAGACAGGGCTTTCCTGCAGAATTCAGGAGCGGCCTGCAGATGATGAAATCTGATGAAAAGAAGTCCGCTTTTCCAGAAGCTTTTTGGTCTGCTTCTTTCTTCAGCATACGGTTTCGGGCATCAAATGCCCTTCTTTTCACCCGGATGAATGGAAAAATCCTGCCAGAAACCCTTAAAAACAGACAGATCTCTGTCGTTTTGGGCCATGTAAGGGCACTCTTTCCGGACGGTTTCTGCCCTGATTATGGGAATTTGATGGGAATTTTTACACATTCTCCGTTTTCAGAGAAAAACAGTGCCCATAAATAAAGGGTGTCTGTCTGAGGGGAAGGGGGAATATTTAGGAAAACCGGCGGCAGGAACCTGAAAAAATCGGTAAAAGTGGGGAGTCAGAACCCTTAAAAAGGGTAAAATCGGGAGAAATCCGCTCTGTCAGGGCCAATTATCCGCAGAAATTCCCGTTTCTGGGGTTGATCACATATTTTCCCACATTATATCCGTAAACCGGTATAGTGAACATGTTATAATCTCGGTAAGCAAGGAGCAGAATGCCTTGCCGGTATGCATATCCATCGATATTCATACGATTTCTATCCCCTTAAAGGAAAAGTCAGGCATCCCCTTAGCCTGACTTTTCTTTTCCGGCCCCTTTCTGCTCCCTTTCATTTGTTTTATCCTCAGAGTGTGAGTAAGGAGAACATAATTATGAGCTGTATTTTCTGCGAAATTGCCAATGGAAACATCCCTTCCAGCACCATCTATGAAGACGACCAGGTCAGAGCCATTCTGGACATCAATCCGGCTTCCCTGGGCCATGTGCTGGTTCTGCCCAAAAAGCACTGCACCAGCCTGCTGGATCCCGCTGCCGATGAGGCCACCATTCATGCGGTCTTTGAAGTAGCCGCTAAGCTGGCCAGACGGATGGATGAAGTCCTCAAACCGGATGGCATCAATCTGGTGAGCAACATGAAGGAAGGCGCCGGACAGACTGTTGAACATCTCCATGTTCATCTGATCCCCCGCTACACCGATCATCCGGAAATGGACACCCTGGTTCTGAGCAACGGCTCCATCGACAAGCCGGATTTTGACGAACTGGTTTCCCTGCTGAAAGCAGACTGAATCATTCCATGCAAAAGGAGCGCCGCGGCGCTCCTTTTTCCGTTTCTTCCGTTTTCGTTTCTTCTGGTTTTCCTGGAAAATCCGATTCTGCCAGAAAGAACAGCACCTGTCTCAAACCAGACAGCTTTAGTCAAAGCAGGAGACATTTTCAATGGCCTGTTCCACATAGGCTAACATGGCCCTGTCTTCCTTTTTCTTCAGGATTTCCCTGGCATCCCGCAGACACACTTCCATGATGGCCGGATCCTTCTGGAAATCCCCCAGTACAAAGGAAGGCAGCCCGGACTGTCTGGTGCCTAACAGATCTCCGGGCCCGCGCATGCTCAGGTCATAGGCGCACACGGAAAAGCCGTCCAGCATCTCTTCCATCTTCTTCAGACGCTCTCTGGCCTGTTCATCCCGGGTAGACGACAGCAGGTAACATTCTCCCTGCACCTTGCCCCGGGCAGCTCTGCCCCGCAGCTGATGCAGGGTGGAGAGGCCAAAGCGGTGGGCATCGTAGATGACCATGATGGTGGCATTGGGCACATCAATGCCCACCTCCACCACGGTAGTGGACACCAGAATCTGAATCTCCCCTCTGGAAAAGGAATTCATGACTGCTTCCTTTTGTGCCGCCTTGAGTTTTCCATGCAGCAGGCCCACGGTGATGGAATCCTGGAAGGTCTGCTTCATCCCTTCATAAATCTGGCTGGCAGCCCGGATGCCCGTTTCCGGGTTGTCTTCAATGGTTGGACAGACCACATACACCTGTCTGCCTTCTTTGATCCCTTCCAGCACCTCTTTGAGAACGGGACCCATGGAGGAGGAAGGAACAAAGCGGGTTTTCACCGGCTTTCGTCCCGGGGGCATGGAATGAATGGAAGACAGAGCGATATCCCCGTACAGAAAGTGGGCGTAGGTTCTGGGAATGGGAGTGGCCGACATCATGAGAAAGTCCGGTCTGTCTCCTTTTTCCAGCAGAGCCCGGCGCTGTCTGACCCCGAAGCGCTGCTGCTCATCCGCAATGACCAGACCCAGTCTGGCAAATTCCACCTTCTCGGAAAACAGCGAATGGGTGCCCACCGCCACAGCCGCTTCCTGCTCTTTGAGCTGGCGGAGCACTTCTCTTTTTTCTGCAGCCGGCAGAGAAGAAGTCAGAAACACCACGGACAGTCCCTGTTTCTTCAGATTTTCATAGTGCTGCCTGGCCAGAATTTCCGTCGGTGCAAGCAGGGCCGCCTGCTCTCCGGAAAGCTCGCAGGCTTTCAGGGCAATAGAAGCCACCGCCGTCTTGCCGCAGCCCACATCCCCCTGGACCATGCGGTACATCATCTTTTCACTGCGCAGATCATCCAGAATCTCATCCACCGCTTTTCTCTGGTCCTGGGTCAGGGCATAGGGCAGAGCACTGATGAATTCTTCCACCAGAGACTGGTCGAAGAGTTTGGGCGGCTTGTTTCCTTCATTGCTTCCCGCTTTCTGCATGACGCACTGAAAGCAGAGAAACTCTTCATATTTCAGGGTGCGGATGGCCTGATGCAGCTCCTGGGTATTCTGGGGAAAATGAATCTGCTGCAGAGCCTGCCGCAATGGCAGCAGCCGGTATTTTTCCCGATACCGTTCCGGAACTCTGTCCACCAGCAGATCCGCTTTGCTCAGGGCTTTTTTCATGACCGCTTCCATATCACTCTGGCGCAGATCCTTGTTCAGGGTATACACCGGATGCAGCCCCTGCTCCTGTTCCAGAGATTTGAAGCTGGTGCGGGAGGCCGTCACATCGCGCTTGCCATGATAGATGCCATAGACGGTGATGGTCTTGCCATGGGCATACTGGGAAGGCCAGGGGCGGTTGAACACCGTCACCTGGATTTCTTCATTCCAGGCCAGAACGGAAAAGCGGGTCATGGTCCGGTGGTTGGGCAGAGGAATGACCTGAGCCGAAGAGCTGATGATGCCCTCAAAAGCCACGTTGTCCCCGGTCTGCCACTGTTCAAAGGGCACCGCCTGGATGTTTTCATAGCGGAAGGGATAGGTGTGCAGCAGATCTTCCAGAGTGAAAATCCCCATGCGTTCCAGAAGCTGCAGGCGTCTGGGCGTAATGTGCAGTTCCTTCATCTTTTTCAGTTCCATGGTGTTCTCCCCTTTCTCAGCTGACAGTCAAATTATTTTCGCTGCCCCGGTTGTCTGTTCTGTTCATTGTAAAGCACAGCCTGCTTCCATTTCTTCCGAAAAATCAACCACTGCTTCGAATCCGGAAAAGAGCCGAAGAAAGCAGGGGAAGAAATAACTAGAATTGCTTCGTGTAATTGACGAGAAAAAAGGCCAGATATCAAAAC
>Belle_p2__coassemble_1378_pt1 | contig 37630 bp, 24 predicted proteins | sample Belle_p2__metabat2_low_PE_004 | metagenome-assembled genome bin Belle_p2 | reverse complement strand
CACAGATTCGGTTTTTATGGCAGAGAGGCCACACCTTGTTACATTTCGAACCAAGCAGTTAAGCTCTCTAACGCCGACGATAGCCGCAAGGTAAAAATAGGACAAAGCCGGATAGAATGCTCCTGACCAGAAGGTTGGGAGCTTTTCTTTTTGTCTGACGATCGAATTTTGCCTTTATATATGGGTATTTAGCGCTTTTCCGGGTCGCGCCGTCAGTCCCTCATTTTCAGATCTCAGAGCTCCTCTCCAGGAATGATATTCGAGTCCGGAGAGGAGCTTTTCATATGGAGCTTGTATATCTCCAAAAAAGAAAACCTCTGCCGGCAGGACACTGCAGGTCCTGGACAGAGGTTTGTAAGGATAGGGGAGCAAAGCATTCATCAATCAGGAGAACAGCTTGGAATCTTCATCCTGATCTCTGAACTGAAGTCTGTAGTAGTCAGCATAGATGCCGTTCTGCTTGAGAAGTTCATCATGAGATCCGCGTTCTACAATGGCTTCCTGATCTACAACCAGGATTTCATCGGTATGACGAATGGTGGAAAGTCTGTGGGCAATGGTCAGGCAGGTTCTGCCTTTTGCCAGATCGGAGAGGGACTGCTGAACGATGCGTTCGCTCTCGTTGTCCAGAGCGGAGGTGGCTTCATCCAGAATCAGAATCTTTGGATCTTTCAGGAAGATCCGGGCAATGGAAATTCTCTGTTTCTGGCCGCCGGAAAGACGGGTGCCCCGTTCTCCAACTTCCGTATAGATGCCTTCCGGCATGGATTCGATCAGATCGAGGATATTGGCTTTTCTGGCTGCTTCCAGAACTTCTTCATCCGTGGCATCGGGTTTGCCATAGCGGATGTTGTCGGCAATAGTGCCGTCAAACAGGTAAACGTCCTGCTGCACGATGCCAATATTCTGACGCAGGGATTCCAGAGAGATTTTCCGGATGTCGATGCCATCCAGTGTAATGGATCCTTTCGTTACATCATAGAAACGGGGGATCAGAGAACAGATGGTGGTCTTTCCTCCGCCAGAGGGACCAACCAGAGCAACGTGCTTGCCGGCCGGTAGTGTAAAGCTGATGTTTTTCAGGACGGGTTCTCCATCTCTGTAGGAGAAGTCGACGTCGTGGAATTCAATTTTACCTTCCGGGTTCTGCAGGACAACGGGGTTTTCGCAGTCTCTGATATCAGGGATCTCTTTCATGATCTCTTCAAAGCGGACAAAGCCGGAGAATCCTTTCTGGAACATTTCTGTGAACTCAATCAGGATTTCCAGAGGGGAGACAAAGACATTAACGTACAGAGCAAAGGCAGCCAGAGACGCTGCTTCAAGCTGGTGGGAAGCGACCAGCAGGCCGCCAACTCCAATGATTACCACATAGAGCATGCCCTGGAAGAAGTGGTTGCCAGAGTAGTAGGAACCCATGGCCTGGTAGTTCTCCTTCTTGGACTGCAGATAGCGGTTGTTTGCGGTTCTGAACTTCTCAATTTCGATTTCTTCATTGGCAAAGGACTGAACCACATGAATGCCGGAAAGAGAATCCTGCAGAGCGGAGTTGATCAGAGCGATCTTCTTGCGGTTATCCGCAAAGGTGCTTTCCATTTTTTCGTTCTGGAAGGCGGAGAACACCAGCATGATCACCGTGACAACAAACAGAGCCAGAGCCAGCTTCCAGTTCAGAGCAGCCATGATGGCAAAGGATCCGATAATCTTGATCAGAGAGATAAACAGGTTTTCCGGTCCGTGGTGAGCCAGTTCGGCAATGTCGAAGAGGTCGGAAACCACTCTGGACATCAGTCCGCCTGTATTGTGTTCGTCATAGTAGGAGAAGGACAGCTTCTGGAATTTCTCGAAGAGATCCTGACGCATATCCCTTTCCATCTGCGCGCCCAGAATATGTCCCTGGGCGGTGACATAGTAACGGCAGGCAGCCTTGACCAGATACATGAGGATCATGCCCAGTACGATCCAGCCCAGCGACGCTCTGATGACTTCTGCAGAATTCAGGAAGAAGTCCTGAATACAGAAGGTGAAGATCAGGGGATAGGAGATGTCGATGAGGGAGATAATGACCGCACACAGCATGTCCAGGTAAAAGGTTTTTCGGTAGGGTTTGTAAAACGAGATAAAGTATTTGATGGTTTGTAACATAATTCCTCCTTTCGCTTTCGCATGAAAGTCAGTTTAAAACGCGATAGGTATCCATCGCAAGGTCATCCATCGCAAATTCCACAATAAAGAATGCCGGGCATCAAAAGGTATACGGTTGGACGAAACGGATACACTGAAACTAACTCAAGAAGGAGGTTCAGGGAATGTGGAAGTTTATTGAAAACCTGAAAAAGGATATCAAGGAAGGCGTCGACGATCTGGCTGATGAACAGGAATCCAAGGAAGTTCGCGACAAGACAGCCGATGAAGCCTTTGAGCTGGGCAAGAAGTCCATTGTCGGTAATGATGTGGTGGCTCTTGAAGACGGAACCGTCGAAATGGTCAATGCCGATCAGGATGAAGTAGAGATCTACTTCGATAACGGTACTGGCTACAGCATCAGATTTCCCTTTGGACCCACCGGTTATCAGGTGAAGGTTTCTCCCAACGAAAAAGTCAAAAAAGGCCAGGTTCTGGTTTCCTTTGGACCGGAACTGCAGCACAATGCCAAGGTGTACAGCTTTACACCGGATATGATCAAAGTGCTGACAGAAAGCCGCTACAGAATTCGCTGATTACACAGCACCAGGGGCAGCTCATTCGACGAGCTGCCCCTTTTTGGAAAGTGAGGACTTCATATGCAGGTTGACTGGATTTCACGCCTGAGCCTTTCGCAGAAAGCAGAACTGCTCTGCGGTAAAAACTTCTGGGATTCCAGAGGGATCCCCGGATACGACATCCCTTCGGTCTGTTTTTCAGACGGCCCCCATGGACTGCGCAAGCAGGATGGCAATGCGGATAATCTGGGTATCTTCCTCAGCCAGAAAGCCACCTGTTTTCCCACAGCTTCCGCTCTGGCCTGTTCCTGGGATGAAGACCTGGCCAGACGCATCGGACAGGCTCTTTCCAGAGAAGCCCAGTCCTTCGATGTGGATGTTCTGCTGGGACCCGGCATCAATGTCATGCGCCATCCCTTTGGCGGACGAAACTTTGAATATTTTTCGGAAGATCCCTGGCTGACGGGCAGACTGGCCAATGCCCAGTGCGAGGGAACCCAGAGCGGTGTGCAGGCCTGCATCAAGCATTTCCTGTTGAACTCTCAGGAAAAAAGAAGAATGTGCATGGATGAAACGGCTTCTGAAACGCTGATCCGGGAAATCTATGGACTGCCCTTTGAAATGATTGTCAAAAACCATAATTCCGCCTGGGTCATGACCGCCTATAATCTGGTCAATGGCACCTATGCTTCGGAAAATCCGTTTCTGTATTCTCTGCTCAGAAAAGACTGGGGATTTGACGGGGCTGTCATCAGTGACTGGGGCGGCTGCCACAATCTGATCCGGTCTGTGGAAGCCGGACAGAATCTGGAAATGCCTTCCACCTTTACTCAGTCAGCCAGAGAACTGGTTTCGGCTGTTGAATCCGGCAGACTGTCTGAATCGGTGCTGGATGAACGAATCAGTGAACTGGTGCCTGTCTGGAATCAGATTCTGGAAAACAGAGAACACCGGTCCACCAAACCGGATCTGAAAGAACATGCCCGTCTGGCAGAAGAAGCAGCAGCCAGATCCATGGTGCTGCTGGAAGATGATGATCATCTGCTGCCACTGAAAGCGGACTCGAAAATCCTTTTCGTAGGACCTTTTGAACATCATTTTCCCTTCCAGGGGGACGGTTCCAGCCGTGTCAATCCCACCAGAAAACCCGTTCTGGAAAAGGCGGCAGAGCGCGCCGGCCTCAAAGACTGGAAAGTAGTGCGGGGCTATGGTCTGAAACCCGATGCCAGGGAAAATCCGGATCTGCTCAAGGAAGCTCTCTATCATGCCGGACAGGCAGATGTCATCGTTTTTCTGCTGAATCTGGATCCGGCCCAGAGTATTGAAGGAGCAGACAAAACCAGCGGTTCTTTCCCGGCGCATCAGCACAGGGTGCTGCAGACTCTGGCCAAAACAGGAAGACCTGTCATTGTGGTGGATGCTGCATCCGGGGCCATGGAACTGCCTGTCCTTAAAAGAAAGCATGCCATCATTTACAGCGGTCTGGCCGGTCAGGGAAGTCTGGATGCCCTGCTCTCCCTGCTGCTTGGCAGAAGACCTTTTTCAGGCCATCTGGCCATCACCTTCCCCTGGACCATCAGCGCAAAAATGAAATACGGCTATTTTCCTTCTTCCGGTCCGCAGGCCATCTATGCTGAAGAAGCTTTTACCGGCTACCGGAAATACTGGAGAGAACCCCAGCGTGTCCGCTATGCCTTTGGTCATGGCATCACTCCGGCCAGACTGCGGATCAGAAAAGCCAGACTGGCTGAAGAAGGAGTTTATTTCACCGCCTGCAACCAGAGTGAGGAAGCAGGCAGAGTGGTCGTTCAGATGTACAGAGAATGGCAGAATCCCGGAAAAAACAGAGCCCCGGGAGAACTGCGCGGTTTTCTCATGCTGGATCTGGAAGGGCAGGAAGAGCGGGAATGCTTTATCCCCTTTGATGAATACACCTTCCGGTTCTGGAATGAGCAGAAAGGGGAATGGCAGATTTCCAGAAAGGATGTCTCAATTCTCCTTGGTGAAACGCCGTTCAAAATTCAGGCCAGACTGAGCCTGAAAGGCCATGAAGAAGATCCGGATCTCTGTGATGTGCCCGGTTCGATGCCGGCAGAGATCCGCTCCTATTCCTTCAATGAAGACATGCCTCTGGAACTGGCAGATGAAAGCTCCAGCATTCTGGTGCGTCATCTCATTCGCCGCCTGCAGATCCGCAGAGCCGATGGATTCCGCAAGGGCAGACCGGATCTGATTTCCATGGCCATCCTGGATATGCCTTTGCGCTCCTTAAGCAAGAACAGCGGCAATCTGGTTTCCAGTGAAATGGCCAGAGCTGCTTCGGATTTCATAGGGGATCCAAGCACCAGACATCTTTATGATTTCTTCAGACTGCTGATCTCCCACTGGACCACCACGGCCAGGTACAGAAAGGAACATCTTTCATGATTGTGATTATCGCTTCGGACTCCCACCGCAAAAACGACCGGCTGCACGTGCTGGAACAGATGTATCCCCATGCCCTCTTTCTGCATGCCGGTGACTTTCAGGAAAACCCGTCCCGTTTTGATCACTGGATCAGCGTGCTGGGCAACAACGATGTGGAATGGGAAGAAGGAAACGACTGGAAAAGAGTCGTTCTCATCGAAGGACACCGGGTTCTGCTGCTGCACGGTCATCAGGTGCCTTCCAAAGACCGGGAAGAGAAGCTGGCCAGACTGGCCAGAGAAGAAAACTGCGATGTGGTGGTCTATGGCCACAGCCATGTTCCCCTGGTGGAAAACAGGGATGGCATCCTGATTCTGAACCCCGGCAGCCTCAACCGCAGCCGGAAAGTGTATGGACCCACCTACATCAAGGCGGATTTCCAGAAGGATTCCATCACGGCCAGGATCGTGGCCTTTCCAGAGGATTAAGAAAACAGAAAAGGAAATAAAGATCGTTAAAATGACGCCTTTTCCGACTTCTTTACTGGTTTTCCTGTAATCTGTCACGAATGCTTGAGAAACCTTTTGATAGTGATTTAAAATAAGTACAGGAAACGTCTTCTGGAAAGTTGTACAGCTCGAAGGAAGATTGTGGAATGCAGGCAGGTTTCTTCTGCCCGTAGAGGTTTAGCAGTATGACAGGAAAAGCAAGTGAAAGCACACAGAAGGAAAGGACAACCCGCCAGGAAGCAGGAATGCTGGAAAACGCGCTGCAGTACTGGAAAAGCAGTCCCGATCCTCAGCACAGACTGGATCTTCTGAAAACTTTCCGTCTGGCCCTGGTGGAAAACCAGTTCGTGTACGTTCTGACCGTACAGCAGAGCAATTACGCGGAAACCAGTGCCATGTGGAATACTCTGGTCAGCACCAGAAGCAACCATCGAAAAAGTTTTACGCTCTATCCAGCCGCCTTTCACGAAGGCGGTGTGGTCTACATCGCTTTTCTGAGCCGGGAAAAAGCCCGCGAGTACGCCAAGTCCAGAAAGAATTCCGATGTCCGCCACGTTCCTCTGGAACAGCTGCTGGAAGTTCTGGCCAGCCAGTCTGATCTGGAAGGCCTGTATATCGATGATATTGACCCCCATCATCTGATTCTCGCCGATGAGCTGGACTACATCCTGCAGGGAACCGGTCATGCGCCTTCCGGTTCTTCCATTAAGGGAGAACTGCTGGTGCAGCAGGCGGATCCTGAAATGCTTCACGCTCAGGCCATTGTCCGCTGCGTGCCGGCTGACAAGGAATACGAATCCGATGGCTACTCCAGAGAAAAAGCTCCCGGAAACAACAGTGAAAAGAAGCTGCATACCGGACGCATTGAAGTCAGCGAATCCCTGGATGACAGTTCACATGGTGGCTGACGACCCTCTGTCCCTCCTATGATCCCATGGATGGGGAACTGAGTCTGACGGCCTGTTACTGGAATGCCCTGGAAACGGCAGCCCGTATGGAACTGTCTTCCATCGCCTTTCCGCTGATCGGATATCCGGACTGTGACTATCCCCTGGAGATCTGTACCAGATCCGCTCTGTCCACCTGTTCCATGTGGCTGAGGCAGCATCCCCATACAGCTCTGCGGATTTCACTGACCGCAGCCAATGACGAAGAATTCCAGGCGTACAGCCGCTCTGCCAGAGAACTGTACAGCGGCATCACCACCGAGGATTCTTCCTTCCAGTCTTCATGAATGAAAAAGCCCTGATCTTCTTCTGCCGGCGTGCAGAGAAAATCAGGGCTTTACTCGTTAGTCCAGATTGTAGATCAGAGCCATGAACTCCAGATTTTCATCGGAGTTGTTTTCAATGGAATGGAACTGTCCGTTTTCAATGGTGCAGATGTCTCCTGCATGCACCAGGGTTCTGGATCCGTCGTTATCCACGAAGGTGCCTTCACCGCACAGAATGTAGTAGGGTTCCGTTTCTCCTACGTGCTGGTGCCAGCCCACGGAACTGCCCGGTTCCAGGACGACCTTTCCATACAGTCTGCCTGCTTTTCCAAGTTCTTCCCTGCTCTGTACGTCATAGACAATGGCCCGGCCGTTGCCGCCGGCCAGATGTTCCTTGATGGTGGGAATTGCTTTTCTGATCATGGTTTTTCCTCCTGTTCCAGTTCTGAAAGCGCTGAATCTTCAGAAATAATCAGACGTTTCCAGACGCTGTGAAAAGTAAATATAGCCATTACATTAAACCATTTGAGAACGCACATTGAAAATGAGTTTGAGTGAATTATAATCACTTCGAGCCGGACTGCTGATCGCCTGACAGCAAGTCCACAACGGCCCGTTTCAAGGCTGTGGTTTCGGCCCAAGGAAACCTGATCATCGTATTCCTGAGGGAAACGAAAGTGGAGGAAAATTCAATGAAACGCAGTACCAAAACCCGGAACATGGCGTATTTCGCTCTGTTCATTGCCATTGAGCTTGTTCTGACCATGACACCTCTTGGCTACATCCGCACCCCGATGTTATCCATCACCCTGATGCACATTCCTGTCATCGTCTGTGGAGCCATCCTGGGCCCGGCCTATGGTGCCGGTCTGGGTCTGCTCTTCGGCCTGACATCTGTATATAACGCAACCACTGCACCAACGGCTGCATCCTTCGTGTTCAGCCCCTTCATCACCGTTGGCGGCATCTCCGGCAACTGGTCTTCTCTGATCATCGCTCTGGTTCCCCGCATTCTGCTTGGTGCCATTGCCGGATGGCTGTTTAATGCCTTCCGCAGAAAGATGAAACCCGGTATGGCCGGCCTGTTTTCCGGTGTCATTGCCACCCTGTGCCATACCCTGATGGTTCTTTCTCTGATCTACTTCCTGTGGGGCGAGCAGTATGCTGCAGCCCTGGGTTCTTCCTACGCTCTGCTCTTAGGCCTGCTGGCGACCACCGTAGTCACCAACGGTCTGATGGAAGCCGCTGCAGCCGGCCTGATCAACATGGGCGTCTGCAGAGCCATGGCTTCCCAGCTTAAACCCGTGAAGAAAGCTGACGCAAAAGCAGGCAAGGTTCATTCTGAAGCCAAAGTGATCACCAGTGATCAGAATGAATCCGAAAAGACTGAAACAGAAAAAGTGGAAACAGAAAAAGCCGAAACAAAGGATGGCGAAAGCCAGATCCACACAGAAGCCCCGGCAGCAGAAGCTGAAAAAACAGAAGCAGCAGAAGTAACAGAAAAAACGGAAGCAGCAGAAAAAACAGAAATTACCGAACCTTCTCCGGCTCTGGAAGCTGCAGAATAGCAGAACTTCTGATCCTTATGCTTTATCCCGGATCCCAGTTGGATCCAGATCCAAAATAACGAAAAAGACAGCCACAGAAATACGACGACAGCGGACAGTGTTCTTCCCTCAGATGAAGCACACTGTCCGTTTTGTTTATTCTGACCAGATCCGGGAGCACCAGACACAGATAACCGATTACATTCCGGTTGATCTTTGTCTCAGAATCTGTGTCTTGGCTTATCGATCTATGTTAGAATTTTCCTATGGAAACGTGTTTTTTATAGTGTGAAAACGTGTTTTTAAAGGAGGAAAACAATGTTAAAAGGAATTGCGGCTTCAGCAGGCGTTGCTCTGGCAAAAGCGTATAAGCTCGAACAGCCTGTTGTAGTAATTGAAAAGAAAGAAGGATGCAATCCAGACGAAGAACTCGCAAAACTGGATGCTGCTCTGGCCAAGACCGTCAAAGATATTGAAGGTGTTAAGGAAAGAGCCGCAAAACGTCTGTCCGAAGAGGAACTTGCTGTATTTGACGCTCATCTGATGATGGCTACTGACCCCGAACTCAGCGGCCAGATGAAATCCATGATCCAGGAACAGAACGTCAATGCAGAATATGCCGCTGATCAGGTAGCCAATGCCATGGTTGCCATGTTCGAAAGCATGGACAACGATTATTTCCGTGAAAGAGCTGCCGACGTTAAGGACGTGACCTATCGTCTGAAATGCAACCTGCTGGGACTGGTGATCCCTGATCTGACTGCCATCAGTGAACCTGTTGTCATCGTTGCTCACGACCTGACTCCTTCCGATACTGCACAGCTCAACGAATACGTTCAGGGCTTTGCTACAGCCATCGGAGGCAAGACTTCTCACTCCGCCATCATGGCCAACTCTCTGGAAATCCCTGCTGTTGTTGGTGCTTCCGGTGTCCTGGAAGCTGTCAACAATGGTGACATGATCGGTCTGGATGCTCTGGACGGCATCATCTATGTCAACCCCGATCAGGAAACCATGGATGAACTGACCAAGAAAGAAAAAGCCTACAAGGAAGAAAAAGAAGCCCTGAAGGTTCTGGTTAACGCCAAGTCCATCACCACTGATGGTCACGAAGTAGAACTGGCCGGCAACATCGGTAATGCCAAGGATGCTCTGCAGGTAATGGAAAACGGCGGTGAAGGCGTTGGTCTGTTCCGTACCGAATTCCTCTACATGGACAACGATCACTTCCCAACCGAAGAAGAACAGTTCGAAGTGTACAAGCAGGTTCTCGAAACCATGGAAGGCCGCAAGGTCGTAGTCCGCACTCTGGACATCGGTGGTGACAAGAAACTGTCCTACTTCACATTCCCTGAAGAAATGAACCCCTTCCTGGGCTACCGTGCTATCCGTCTGTGCCTGGACAGAACCGACATCTTCAAAACTCAGCTGAGAGCTCTGTGCCGTGCTTCCGTTTATGGCAAACTGTGCATCATGTTCCCCATGATCGCCACCATCGACGAATTCCGTTCCGCCAAGGCTCTGTTCGAAGAATGCAAGGCTGAACTGCTGGCTGAAGGCGTTGCCGTTTCCGACAGCATCCAGGTTGGTATGATGGTAGAAATTCCTGCCGCTGCTGTACTGGCTGACGAATTCTCCAAATATGCAGACTTCTTCTCCATTGGTACAAACGACCTGATCCAGTACTCCATGGCTGCAGACAGAATGTCCGAAAAGGTTTCATACCTGTATCAGCCCTACAACCCCGCTATTCTGCGTCTGGTTAACATGACTATCCAGGGCGCTCACAAGAACGGCAAATGGGTTGGCATGTGCGGTGCCATGGCTGGTGAACCCTATGCTGTACCTATCCTGCTCGGTCTGGGACTGGATGAATTCTCCATGTCCGCTACTCAGATTCTGAAAGCCCGCAAGATCGTTAACGGTCTGAGCTACGAAGAAATGCAGAAGCTGGCTCAGCACTGCCTGACTCTGGAAACCAAAGACCAGGTACTGGATTACGTAAAATCCGTTGTTGATGCCAAGTAGTCTCTGAGACAATCAGCAAAACAAATCATTATTCAAATCCAAACCGCTTTCCCACCCGGAAGGCGGTTTTTCTGGTTTCAGGAATCCGGAGAAACAGAAAGAAAGGGAAGAGAAACCCAGATCCGGAAGCATGTCTCTTTGAAGTTTCTTCAGGAACGAAAAACAACTTCAGGCCCCTTGGACTGGACCCTGCAATCATTCGGGAAGTGCAAAAGTAAATTCCACTGCGTGACCTGAAAATGGAATTTACTTTTGCAACTCCCTCCAATTTAACCAAAAAAGACTGGTTAACTACTGAACAGGACATTCTCCTCACTTTTTAAGGAAATTTGATATATTACAGTTGAAAAGATAATGCTATCGAAGCAAAAAAATGCAAAGATATCCTATACGATTATCGATGCGCTTCCTCATCTCGTAAAGTGGTCAAAAGGGAACAAAAAACTTGCTCACTGAGATCTGTCCCCGAATGATCACATCTGAGGTGTAGGGAAGACAGGATAAGGACTCAGTTTTCAGGGACAACTCAAAGCAATTTCCGAGTTCTCTGGAACCAGAACCCGCTGAATCATCATACATAAATCAAAGGAGAAGAAATGATTATGAACAAAAAGTTATTCGCTCTGCTGATCCCCGTTGTCCTGACCGGCTGCGGCATGGCTGGAACCACTCCGGCAAATTCAGCATTATCCACAGATCCAGGCAGGATTATCCGCTGCCGGGATACAGGAGTAGGAGATGTCATAGGAACTCCTGCAGAGAGGAAGCAGTGTGACCTGATTGTTGAAGGCCACATTGATCAAATCTCCTACAAGGTCCATACGGGAATCGTTACAGCTGATATTCAGTTTTCTATTGACGAAGTCCTTCAGGGAACAGCTGATCAGGAAACTATCTCCGTCCATAAACGACAGGGAATGGTGAAATACATGGACTATGTGGACAGCTGGCCAGAAGCGATGACGAAGAAAACCCTCCAGGCAGCAAAAGAAGAAGGCATAGATCCGGAATCATGCACTTATTTGTATCTGGAAAATGGAGATTTCCTGCTCAGCGAAGGGGATCAATGCCTCTTTGGCTTAATGAAATCGGATAAAGGTTACTACTACATGCAGGACCACATTAACGACTCCTATATTGATCTGGAAAAAACTGGTGAGTTTGCTTCGCTCTTCAGTGCTGCTGATGCTCATCACGAACAGCCTCTGGTTCGGGATGAAGATACAGGAAACAAGATTACAGAGCTCTACAACAAAGAGCAGGTTGTTGATCTTCTCAATAACGGCTTTTAAGCGCTAAGTGTGGTCTGGAGAATGATTCAGACTGATCTGATGCATTACTCAATGCAGATCCCTGAAGCGATGGATCCCGGCAGAACAGGAGACAGTTATCCGGCTTCAGGAAGGTGGTACAGGGACTTAAAATTTTTTCGAAAACGTCCTTGACGTGATATCGCTTTCTGACTATTATTTAAGCGTCTAAAGGACATGTTACTGGTAAAGCAGGCAGGATCGTTTAGAAACAGATTCAACAAATGGACATCGATACGTCGTACTCCATGGAATTCTGTTTTGAATGATCCTGCCTTTTTTTGTCGCCTGCGGCCGGGGCGTCAGATGAGAAATGAACGATTTACCCAGAAGAAAGGAAAAGTTATGGCAAAAAACTACAAAGCGCTGACTGACTCCATTATGAGTGGTATTGGCGGCGCAGAAAATGTCTCCCAGTGTGAGCACTGCTCTACCCGTTTAAGATTCACCCTGATCGATCCTGCAAAAGCGGATCGTGAAAAACTGAAGAAAATCCCCGGTGTCATGGGTGTTGTAGGATCTGGTGTTCAGTGCCAGGTGGTCATCGGCAACGATGTCATTGAAGCCTACGATGAAATCAACAAAAACTATCGTTTTGACGGCCAGCCGGCTCAGACAGGTCCGAAAGAAAAAGTAAAATTCGGTGCCTGGCTGCTGGACTTCATGGTGGGTGTCTTCCAGCCCATCGTTCCAGCCATTGCCGGAGCCGGTATTCTCAAGGCCATGCTTTCACTGTTTGTCCTCCTTGGATGGATGACGGCAGGAAGCGGATGGCACACTGTCCTGACGCAGGCTGCGGATGCAGCACTGTATTTCCTGCCCATGCTTGTGGCAGTCACCATGGCTACCAAACTGAAAATCAACCGTCTGGTGGCAGCTTCCGTTGTTGGTGCAACCTTGCTGCCGGCCATGACAACCGCAATCAGTGAAGGTTTGAATCTGTTTGGCATGAATGTCCAGGCGATTCAGTACACCTATCAGGTGTTCCCGGCCATTCTGTCTGTCGGACTGCTCTACTTCGTGGAAAAATGGGTGACCAAAGTCACACCTAAACCCATCCGTGTCTTCTTTGTTCCCATGGTCTGCTTCATTGTGGTGGTACCCATTACTCTGCTGTTCCTTGGACCGCTTGGCTACAACATTGGTCAGCTTCTGACTGCAGGCATTCTGTGGCTCTATGCCAGACTGGGATGGCTTGCGGTTGGCCTGCTGGCAGCCCTCCTGCCCTTCATGATTGCCATGGGCATGCACAAAGCTCTTCTGCCCTATGCCGTCACTTCCATTTCCAACATGGGAGAAGAACTGCTCTACATGCCTGCTTCCCTGGCACACAACATTTCCGAAAGTGGAGCCTGCTTTGGCGTAGCTGTCAGAACAAAAGATGAAAACCTGCGTCAGACCGCTGTTTCTGCCGGTATTTCTGCTCTGTTTGGCATTACCGAACCTGCTCTGTATGGTGTAACTCTCCAGAACAAAAAAGCTCTGTACAGCGTCATCTGCGGAAGCCTTCTTGGAGGCATCACCGTGGGACTGTTCTCTGTCAAAGCCTTTGTTGCCATGGGTCCCGGTCTGGCTGGTATGGCCATGTTCGTCGATCCGGCCAACGCCATGAATATCGTCTGGGCATTTGCCGGATTTGGTGTATCTCTTGTGGCTTCCTTCATCTTTGCTCTGGTGTTCTTCAAAGACGACAAAGCTCTGGAAGCCCAGCAGGAAGCTGCCGAAAACATCGAAGCCCCTGCACAGTCCTTTGAAAAAGCGTTTGAACCCGGTGAGCTTAAAGCTCCCGTCACCGGAAACTGCATTCCCCTGAATTCTGTTCATGATGAAGTCTTTGCTTCCGGCATCATGGGTCCCGGTGTGGCCTTTGAATGGAACGGCGATACCGTTCTGGCTCCTGCAGACGGCACCCTGATGATGGTTGCTGCAACCAAGCATGCTCTTGGTTTCCAGACCGCTTCCGGTCAGGAAGTGCTGATCCATGTAGGCATGGATACCGTCAACCTGGAAGGAAATGGATTTACTGTTCTGAAAAATGCCGGAGATGCCGTCAAAGCCGGTGAACCGGTTCTGAAAGTCGACCGCGCCTTCATGAACGAAAAAGGCATCGACATGACCACTCCCATGGTGGTGACCAATGCTGCCAACATGAACTGCGAATGCATCGGTGCAGGCAGAACGGTAGAAGCCGGTAAAGACATCGTCATCGTCTGCGAATAAAACAAGTCATTTCTCCTGAAGGCATCCCGGTGATGCCTTTCAGGATCTTCATTCAGTTATACACATAGAATAGAGAGGACAACAATCATGCCATTTCCAGAAGGATTTCTCTGGGGCGGTGCACTGGCCGCCAATCAGGTAGAAGGCGCCTGGAAGACGGGAGGGAAGGGCCCTTCCGTTGCCGACATCGCATCCTACAAACCCGATGTGGATGTCAAAGACTACAAGAAACACAATACGGTATCCCTGGAAGGGATCCGAAAAGCCATTGCGGATGAGGACGACACCTACTATCCCAAAAGACGCGGCATAGACTTCTATCATCATTACAAAGAAGATCTGGCTCTGTTTGCCGAAATGGGCTTCAAGGTTCTGCGGGTCTCCATCGCCTGGACCAGACTGTATCCCACAGGGGAAGAAACCGAGCCCAATCCCGAAGGCATTGCCTTCTACCGGGATCTGTTCAAAGAAATGCGCCGGCTGCACATCGAACCCCTGGTCACTCTTCATCACTATGAGCCGCCTCTGAATCTGGCTCTGAAATACAACGGATGGACAGACCGCAGAGTCATCGATTACTTCATGCGGTTTGCCAGAACCTGCTTTGAAGAGTTCACACCCTATGTCAGATACTGGCTCAACTTCAACGAAGTCGACAGCATCATCCGCCATCCCTATACCACAGCCGGCATCATTCCCGAACTCTGCCAGGGCAATGAGCTGCAGTGCTGCTATCAGGCTCTGCATCATCAGTTTGTTGCTGCGGCAAAAGCTGCCATTCTGCTGAAGGAAATCCGCCCGGATGCTCTGATGGGCTGCATGGTGACCAAGCTCATGACCTATCCGCGCACCTGTGCACCGGAAGATGTGGCAGCCACCCAGCAGAAGAATCTGGACAACATGTTCTATTCCGATGTCATGGTCTTTGGAGAATACCCGAGAATGAAGATGAAGGAACTGGAAGCCATGGGCATCACCATCAATATCGCAGAAGGCGATCTGGAACTGCTTCGCGAAGGCGTTGTGGATTTTGTCTCCTTCAGCTACTACATGTCCATGACGGAATCCGTGGATCCCAATGCCGAGCGCACTCCCGGCAATACAGTCCTGGGCGTCAAGAATCCCTATCTGCCATCGTCTGAATGGGGCTGGCAGGTGGATCCCGTCGGTCTGCGGATTTCCCTGATCGAACTGTATGACAGATACCGCAAGCCCCTCTTCATTGTGGAAAACGGCATCGGATCCAGAGATGTGCTGGAAGAAGACGGATCTATTCACGATCCATACCGCATCGAGTATTTCCGCTCTCATTTCAGAGAAATGGAAAAGGCCATCGATGCAGGAGTAGAACTGATGGGCTACACCAGCTGGGCTCCCATTGACCTGATTTCTGCCAGCACCAACCAGATGTCCAAACGCTACGGATTCATTTATGTGGATCAGGATGATCTGGGCAACGGCACTCTGAAACGCTATAAAAAGGACAGCTTCGACTGGTACAAAAAGGTGATTGCTACCAACGGCCGGGATATGGACTAATAATTAAAGATCACTAATAATAAAGAAGTGGTAAAAAACGATCTGATGACGGATCGCTGGAAAGGAGCTGCCTATGCCCCGTATTCAAAAAGTACTGAACTCCAGTGTTGTCCTGGTGGACGATCCGGTTCAGGGAGAATGCATCATCCTGGACAAGGGCATCGGCTATGGCCGAAAGCCCGGGGAAGAGGCAGTTCCAACCCGAGAAGCCCGGATCTTCAAACCCACCCAGAAGGGAGAAATGGACAAGCTCATTGAGCTGCTGGACTCCATTGATTCTTCCTATCTGGAAGCCACCAGTTTGATTGTGGAGTATGCTTCTGCCGTTCTAGGAGCTCCTCTGGATGAACATGTCTATGTTGCCCTGACGGATCATCTGCACTTTGCCACCATCCGCCAGCAGCGGGGACTGATTCTCACCAACCGGATTTACTGGGAGATCAAATCCTTTTATCCCAGAGAGTTCCGGATCGGAGAATATGGCCTGAAAGTGATGAAGTCCGTCTGCGGTATCGAACTGGATGCCAAGGAAGCAGCGAACATTGCCTTCCACATCATCAATGCGGAGAAAGACAGTGATGATCAGTACCATACCGGCCAGGCGACCAGAATGCTGGAACAGATTCTGCAGATCGTCAATTATTCCCTGGTGGAAACGCCCGATGAAAATTCCATGGCCTATTCCCGGTTTCTGACCCACGTCCAGTTTTTCGTCCAGCGCGTCTTCGACAAATCCATGCTCAGCGATGAGGATCTGGAGCTGTATCAGAAAACCTCCAGCCAGTACCCGGATTCCATGAATGTCGCCGAAAAAGTCCGTCAGTTTCTGGAGAAACAGTATCATCAGCTGATCCCTGATGAAGAAACGGCTTATCTGGCCATCCATATCCACCGTCTCATGAAGAAAAAATACTGAATCACAGAGCCAGACTCTGATCTGCAGGCAGGCAGACAGACCGGCTCTTTTTGTTTATTTCAAATGTCTGACTGCACGATTCCGCTTTGAATGACGGCATCATTTCAGATTTCAAATTTGAAAAAGTGAGATTCGGGAAATGAATTTTCATCTTTCCGCTTTCAAAGCCGAGTTGATTTTCCCATTCCTGCAGAACGATGCATCAATTTTCTGTAAAAGAAGTATCTGGCATCCTGCTTGACATACCAGAGTAAAGACCTGAATGCGACGAATCGGGCACCACAAATCGACGGTTTTTCATTTTTTCTATAATGGGCTTGGAAATTTGGTAAGTCTTTCTTCCAGTTTCCTGGAACGAAAACAGCGAGGTGATCAAATTGAATCCCATCTATATCATTACGGGTGCCGCTGGTTTTTTAGGCAATAATATCGTCCGGATTCTTCTGCAGCAGAATAAAGGAGAAGTTCGGGCACTCGTACTGCCTGGTGACGATCTGATCAGTCTGAACGGATTGGATTGCGAAATCGTCAAAGGCAATGTTCTGGAAAAAGAGTCTCTTCTTCCCCTGTTTCATGATGATGAAGGAAGAGAGGTCTTTGTTATTCACTGTGCCGGAGCGGTGGATATTGCTTCTGGGTATTCTTCAAAAGTCTATGATGTGAATGTGGAAGGAACCAGAAATGTCTGTCAGATCTGTCTGGAGAAGCAGGCGAAACTGGTCTATATCTCCTCTGTTCACGCCATGGCTCCCACAGAGACCAGCGAAGGCATTCTCCCCGCTAAAACCTACAATCCTGATGAGGTCCCGGGACTTTATGCCAAAGTCAAAGCCAGAGCCAGTCAGATCGTTCTGGATACCGTTTCCAGAGGACTTCATGCCTGCCTGGTGCAGCCTTCTGGTCTGATCGGTCCCTATGACTATTCCAACTCCAATCTGACGCAGTTCATTGTGGAAACAGCCAATGAGAAACTGCCAGCATGTGTAAGTGCCGGCTACAGCTTTGTGGACGTAAGAGATGCCACCATGGCCATCATCAATGCCTGCGAAAATGGAAAAGACGGCATTTCCTATCTGGTTGCGGGGCCCACAACCTCCATGATGGAGATTGCGAAAATGGTCTCTGAAGACAATCACTCCAGACCAGTCAGATTCTGTATTCCCCTGGGACTGGTGGAGGCTGTCACACCTCTGACGACTCTCTACTACAGATATACCAGGCAGAAGCCGCTCTTTACCTCTTTCGCCGTGAGGACTCTGGAAACACCAAGCAACTTCAACATCACTTCCTCACAGCAGGATCTGTGCTTCCATCCAAGACCTCTGAAAGACACCATTCACGATACGGTCGCATTCTTAAAGAGTATCTTCAGGATTGACACAGACTCCGTCATCGAGAATGGAAAACCTGTCAGCGAAACAGGCAATTCCAAAGCTCTCTTCTATCTGGCAGGAATTGCTGCAGGTCTTGCAGGACTGTCTCTGTTAAACAGGAAAAGAAAATCCTGAGTCTCGAAAACAGAAAAACTGTCTTCACAGAATGGCAGTCTTTGATCTGGCAGGATGATGACAGCTCAGACGTTTCAATAGCCAGCATGCTTTTCGATGTTCAGAACCAGATCTGCTGCGCCTTAGTCCTTCATCCCGGATCTCAGAATGCTGCGCTGGCAGATCGAGATCAGTTTCAGAGATCTCAAAAGCAGAATCGGACCGCGTTGATGAGTTTGTTGAGCTCCTGGAACGCAAGACAGAATCCGTTCGTCTTCGACGATCTGAGAAAAAAGAAATCTTAAAATCATTTACATAAGCAATTTATAACCATGGGGTGATTTTTTGAGATTTAAAAAATCACCCTTTTCGTCGTGCCTTTTTCTCAGGTAACAGATGGCTGTGCGCAATCAGACAGAACGTTAGACGAAGTTTACTGCTTTAGCTTCATGACATTGGTTCAGTGCTGAAGATTGCCAGCCGGTGTGAAAAGAAACGTGATCTGTTATCAAAAATATGCATTCACACTACAGCCCTTTTCTCGTTATGATAATTGGGTAATTGTCTGAAAACGGATGGTTAGGTACCGTTTTCAGAAAGAACCATAGAACCTGCAAAAAAGAAGGAGGAATGAAATCCGAAAAGATGAAAACAAGGAACGTGAAATCAGGCTTGAAAACCCTGCAGAAAACGGCCTGCCTGCTTCTTTTTTCCACCCTGGTCTGCTCAGGCTGCACGAGCAACACCCCGGCCGGAGAAAAGAAGCCCGATCTTCAGCAGGAAGAAACCACAGAAACGGCCTTTCTGCGCATCGACGGTGTGGAAATACCCGAAGACGTTTTTACTCTGCTGCTCAGAGATCAGAAATCCATTGCCATCAACCGGTTTCTGCCGGAAGGTGAGGAAGTTTCTGATTCCTTCTGGACCACTGAAGTGGACGGAACAACTCCCCTGGACTGGTCCAGAGAACAGGCTGTAGAACAGGCTGCCCAGCTTGCTGCGCTCATCAACATGGCTGCTGACCAGAACATCCTGAATGAGGCTGATCTGAGTGCGCTCATGGAAGGCATGGATGACGAAAACGAAAACCGCTCCAAAGCAAAAGACGAGGGAGATGTGGTGTATGGCAATACATCCTTCACCCCCCAGACCTGGCTGGAATATGTAAGAACCGGCCTGAAGCAGGAACTGCTCAAGGCCTATGAAACCTCCAGAACGTATTCCGATGCCGAGCTTCTGGAACTCTATGATGAGAATCCGGACCTGTTTTCCACAGGAACTGTTATCCAGCTCACTCTGGTCTATCCCGGAGGAAAAAGCGAAGAGGTAAGTCTCTCCGAAGCTGAAATCGGCAAGGAAGAGAGTGCCAAACAGGAACTCTTTGAACAGGCTCTGGAGTGTTCTCCCGGCGATCTGCTGGAAAACGTCCCCTGGAATGATCAGACCATCAGCGTGGTAGTGGGCAAAACCACAGCCGGAAGCCGGGATGACTTTGATTCCGTGAAGGATCAGCTGGTTTCCATGGCCGCCAGAAAAGCCTTTGAGAGTGATCTGCAGGAAAAAGCCGGTCACGCCAAAATCGAAAAGAACGAAGAAGCATTCAACAGTGTGCAGATGTCCTAGCTGGTACACTGCACGAAGTCCCCGAAAATCCAGCATTGTGAAAGAGATATGAAAACAGAAAAGAGAAAAAACCATTTGCTGCTCAAAAGCTGGCTCGCACTGAATCTGTCCTTCACTGCGCTGCCTGCCTTGAGTCTTCTGAACACTCTGCCTGTCCATGCAGAGGCTCAGGAAGAAGAACAACAGGGCAGAATCAGAGTCTATTCTTCAACTGGTTCTGTCTGGAACGGCAGTGATCCTCTGTCCATTCAGGTGGAAGGGGCAGATGGCATTGCTTTTGACGACGAATCCTTTGTGCTGACCAAAGGAGCAGACAAATACGAAATCAGGGATAACCACATCGTCCTCAAAGAAGGCATGACTGCCTCTGAAGGCGATGAAATCGAAGTCCAGGCTACAAGTTCCTGGTATGAACCCGAAGAACTGCTCTGGAACGAAAATCTGGAGACGGACAACTCCCTGATCCCCTCCGTCAGCGGAAAATACTGCCTGAGCCATTCCACCACAAAGGCCAGACACGGCTCCAAATCCGGCACCACCACCCACACCAACGTCAAGGATGGCATGTGGTCTGGCACCATCAACTCCAAAGGAACTCTGGTGTTCTGGTACTACGATCCGGCCACCGAGGCTGAACTGGATGCGGATGCTCTGGCTGCCAGAACCAACCCCACCTTTGACCAGATGAAGTTTGGCATGACCATCAACAACTACCCCGACTTCCTCTTTGGTGTCGCCATCCTCGCTTCCGGCGATAAGGGACCTGGTGGTTCCACCATGAGCGTCCAGCAGAGAATGGCCTATGCCACCAACTACACCGTCCGCTATGGCGGCAACTGGAATTCCACCAACATCCAGCGTTCTGAAGGCTGGCACAAGATGGAAGTGAAAGTCACCGATCAGGGGGCTTCCATGAAAATCGACGGCCAGGATGTCTGCCTCAAAGATTCTGACACCCCGCTGGTTATCAGCGGTGTGAAAAACATCAACAAAGCCGGCTTTGCCACCAACTGGGGTGACAAGAAGGAAGTGGTGGAATTCATGGAAGACCACCATTTCATCGATGACGTCTACATCGTCAAACCCGATGTGGAAAGTCCTCACACCACCAGAACTACCCTGAACATTCAGGTGAGAACCGGAGAAGCCAGTCAGGATGAAAAAGATCTGGATGATTCCCTCCAGGCTGCCCAGGCTCTGGAATGGAACGCTCTGAGTGCAGCTGACCAGGCCACTGCAGAAGCGCTGATTCTGGCCAGAGTCAGAGCTGTTGCAGCCGAAGGCGTAGAAGTCAGCCTGACCACCAGTGACTGGAAAGCACCGGTCAATGGCACTGTGGCAAATCCCGAAGGCACGCCCGGCCAGATCACCTTCTCTTTAACCTTCTCCAAAAACGGTCTGACCAAAGACAGCAGCTCCATGAAAGTGGACATCGCTGCCCAGGCTTATGAAGGTCATGAGATGGAACTGAACCCTGCAGAAGAAGGCGCCTCCTTAAGCAAAGGCGAAGCTCTGCGGATGGTTCTGGACGGCTCTGCTGCCTATGCCATTGAAAGTGTGGACTACACCACTGACAACGAACATGTGACCGTGGATGCCGATGGCAGCCTGCACATTGTTCCCGGTTATTCTCCCGCACCCGGTGAAACCGTAACGGTGACCGCCAATGTGCATTACTACGAAGCTGACAAGGTGCATTTCTCCGATTCCTTTGAAGGAGAAAAACAGTTCACCGCTGTTCCGGCTGCCACAAATGTCTACACCCATTCCCAGACAAAATCCCTCTTTGGCCGTCAGGCTGCCACCCCGCAGGGCAGCACCAACGGCTATCCCAGAGCGGATCTGGGTTCTCTGACTGATGTCAAAGTCAGTGCCTGGTATTACGACACAGGCAATGTCAGCGACCAGCTGAAATTCGGCTTTGGCCTCAACGGCAACACCACCGCCCTGGGTATCTTCTATGACGGTGTCATTGCCCCCTATGTCAACAACCTGACCAAGAGCCACTATGGAAACCGTATTGCCGGTTTCACCTACAACGACTACGCCTGGGGCACCACCGATGCCTCCAGAAGCGAAGGCTGGCACCACTTTGAATGGCTCATCGACTCTGAAAAGGGTCTGACCAAAAAAAGTGGACGGCCAGATCGTTTCCACCAACTCCGCTGTAGGCAAAAACTCCACCAACCATGATCTGGTGAAAGCCGAAGATCTGGCCGGCGTGAAAGAACTCAACAGCCTGGTCATCATGGACGGCTGGAACAACAACGCCGCCAACCTGGGTGAAATTGCAGACCGCCATTTCATCGATGGTGTTGTAGTTTCTGATCTGGATGCCCAGACCAGCACCATGAGCGTGACTTCCAAACCCGTCACCCTGATGGATACGGTTTATGCCGTGAACCCCTCTTCTCTGCAGGTCAATGCAGACTATCCCAACAGCGAAGTCATCCGCATTTCTCCCTATACCAAAGGAGATACGGATATCGTCAGCGTGCAGATGGATGGTGCAGAAGTGGACGCTGCTCTGTGGGAAGCCTTCCTGCAGGAAGCTCCGGTCAACTCCGCCAACTATCCTGATAAGCTCAAGGGTTACACCGTTTCCCTGGATAAGGATGTTTTCCAGTCCCTGTCCGATGGTGAACATACCCTGACTCTGAAAACCACTGCCGGAAGCCTGATCAATGTTGTTGTGACCGCAAAGGCAGAAAGCCACACTCCTGTGACCTACTATCTGTCCAACAGCGGTGATGACAACAACGACGGCCATTCCGAACAGACTCCCTGGAAGAGCTTTGAGAAACTGTCCAGTGTGACCTTCGGTCCCGGCGACCAGATCCTGCTGGATGCCCAGAGCTCCTGGAGTAACGTTCAGTTCCGTCCGGAAGGATCCGGATCGGAAGGTGCTCCTGTCATCATGAGTGCCTACAACACCCAGGGCGACAGCTCCAGAAGACCTGTCCTGAATGGCGATGGCACTGTGGCTGATCTGGATGCCCATTCCTATCTGGCCTTCGATGCCTGGAGAGCCTTCTATCCCTCCGGCACCATCGAACTGTTCAACGTGGAAAACTGGGAAATCCGGGATATTGAAATCACCAACTACGCCCAGGAAATGCAGAAGGGCGCTACCGGCCGAAATGGTATCGCAGTGATCCACGATTATATGGAAGTGCAGGGCATTGATTCCATGCCTTCTTCCAATGCGGACAGAGAACGCGCCTTCTTCAACGCCGGCAAACTGCAGCACATTGTCATCGATAACTGCTACGTCCACGATGTAGTGGGCTATCATCCTGCCAATGGTGCTCAGGGCCGCGGCGGTAAGATGAGCGGCGGCATCAACGTCTACGGACCCTATGATGATGTATCCATCACCAACAACATCGTCATGTACTGCGACGTGGAAGGTATCCGCAACGACGTCCTGGCCTGGATGGGTGACACCCGTGCCCAGTTCCCGGCTTACATGAAGGACATTGTGGTTTCCAACAACTACATCGCCGGTGTTCCCGGAGATGGCGTGGTCATTTCCAGTGCAGACAAACCTGTCATTGAAAACAACTACCTCACCGATGCCGGCTATTCCTACTTTGCGAAAACAAAGACCAACAACGTTTCCGGTGTGACCTGGAACGCCTCCAACCTGGCCAGCTGCCGGGCTGTCGAAGAAAAGACCGGTGCCACTGTCAAGGACATGGGCAACCGTCAGTCTCCCATCACCATGGGAGCCACCAACTTCGCCGGTCTGTGGTTCATCGGCACCAAAGATGCTGTGGCTCAGTACAACGAAGCCAGCAATAACGTCTGGACCTGCAACGACGGCGAAGCCTTCGACGCCGACATGTTCTGCTCCGGTACGATTTTCCAGTACAACTACACCTACCGCAACAACGGCGGCTTCTGCCTGTTCATGCCCACCATGGATGCAGGCACCGTAGTCCGCTATAACGTCTCCGTGGAAGACGGACAGTCTCTGGGCATTGCCGAAAGCCAGAACGGCCTGTTCCATTACATCGGCACACCCGAAGCCATCCACAACAACGTCTTTATCCTGTCTGATTCTCTGAACACCATTTTCGGCGGCAGCTCCAACACCACCTGGTTCTACAACAACATCGTGGCTGCTCCCAATGGTCTGAGCACCACAGGCACCTACAACGGTTTCCATATCAATGGAAGCAGCGACGGCAACATCCAGAACCCGAAACTGAATGGTGCCATGAACAACAACCTGTTCTATCCCTCCGGCATCATTGATTCCGTAGTGGAAGGATCCTCTGTCACCAGAGAAAACAACGTCATCCTCAATTCCCGTGAAGAACTGAATTCTGTCTTCACCGATCTGGACGGCTTCCTGGAAGCCCAGCCCATCAAGGCCCTCAACGGCCGCTCCGACCTGACCGGCGAACCCGTTCAGGATCTGGAATACGGCAAGGGTGCCGGTGTGGCCATGAGTGCTGAAGAAGGAAGAGCTGTTCAGACTCCCACAGGCGGCTTTGATCTCTCCGGATTCAAGGGCCTGAGACTGGCTGAAAACAGCCCGGCTATCGGTGCGGGCACAAGCCAGATGAGAGACTATGACTACAAGGCACAGAACGATGCTGCATGGCCTCTGGAAAAAGACTTCTTTGAAAACGACCTGGATGCCGACAAGCCCATGGATATCGGTGTTCATCAGAAATCCAGCCAGAAGGAAGTCGAGCCACAGCCCGATCCTGAACTGGATGCCTGGAAATCCCTGCTGAAGATGGCTGTGGATGAAGCAGACAGACTCCATGACGAAACCGACTGGAGCCATGTTCATCCCTCTGTGATCAACTTCTTCAACGAATCTCTGGAAGAAGCCAGAAACCTGCTGAATTCTGACAGTGCCACAAAAGAAGAACTGCAGGAAGCCTGGCAGAATCTGACCAGAGCCATTCAGATGATCGGTTTTACCGCTGACAAGACAGAGCTGGAAGCTCTGGTCAAAGAAGCCGAAGCCATTGACCTGAACACCATCGTGGATGGTCCGCCAAGGAAGCCTTCATCAAGGCTCTTGCGGATGCCAAAGCCGTTCTGGACAATCCCGATGCGCTGGATGAAACCAGCATTATCCCGGCTCTCAACGCTCTGAAGGAAGCCATGGGTGCTCTGGAAACCAAACCGGAACCCACCCTGGATACCACTCTGCTGGAACTCCTTCTGGAAACCGGTATGGAAGCCAGAGAAAATCCGGACAAATACACCAGTGCTTCTCATGCTGCCTTTGCCGAATACTACGACAAGGCGAAAGGCATTCTGGACAATGCCGAAAGTCAGGAAGAAATCGATACAGCCGTTTCCACCCTGCATCAGTACTGGCTGAACCTGTGTCTGCTGGCTGATGAAGAGCTGATCTCCAGCCTCATGGACACCCTGAGTGTTCTGGAAGAACTGGAACCCCGTGCTCTGAAACTGGGCATGGCTGAACCTTTCCGTCTGCTGGTCACTGATGCCAAAGCATGGCTGGAAGCTGATGAAAAAGAACAGACCACCGGTCTGAATCTGCTCACCGCCATGGAAGGCATGATCGAAGATCTGGAAAAGCCTGCTGAAGACAAGCCGGAACCCGAAAAACCGGATACAAAACCAGAGGTAAAACCGGATCCGGAAGAAGGCACCAAGCCGGAAATCAAGGAACCTGTCGTGGTTCCCGAAACCGAAAAAGCAGCTGAAAAGAAAACGAACAGCACCACAAAGAGCGTGAAGACTGCAGCCAGCCTGCAGGCCGATCTGCTCCTTGGCCTGGCAGCTGCCGGTCTGGCCGGACTGGGCCTGCTGAAAGCCAGAAAAAACAGAAAGTAACAGAAAGAAATGCGATCCATCACAGGAAGAAATGAAGACTGCAGAGTTCTGAAATTCCTGATCTGATGGAAACCAAACAAAGGACCAGAGAGTGCCCCAGACGGGTTTCTCTGGTCCTTTTTGGTGCTCAGGAGAAGGGAAGAAGGCACCTTCAAAATTCTTTAAGAAAAGCTTTCTGAAACGTTTGGTGTCCGCACCCCATCCCTGGAAATTGGAAAAGGGGTTCTATGTTACAATTCCTTCAGGAACGTGAACCATATGAAAACAAAATCAAAACAGATCTGGAGGGTGGCAGGCCTGAGCGTTCTGGCTCTGGTGCTGGCACTCGTGCTGCATCTGCGGCTTGTTTCAGGCTCTCTGATGCAGAATATCGGCGGCTGGGTGTTGCTGGTTCTCTGGCTGATTGCCAGCGTCCTGCTGCTTCAGAAAAAGTCTGGCAGCGAGAAGAATGCACCCGCCAGCGGGATCCAGAAAATCCGCGCCCTGAAAAAGACGGTGGACAGAACACCGCCCAAAGCCTTTAAGAAAGAAATGCGGACTCTGGAAAGCCAGGTAGACCGGCTCATGAGCCGGGATGAAGCCCTGGAAAAGTCCCTGAAAAACCACTTTGGAGACACCTCCATCACCACAGGCAAATTTCTGAATACGGTGAATCAGGTGGAAAACCTGTTCATCACCAATTCCCAGAAGATTCTGGAGCGCATTAACCTGTTTGATCAGGAAGGCTATCAGAACATTTTTGCCAGACATCAGGAATACACCAGTGCTGTGGTCCCCTATAACGAGGCTTTTGCCTTTGTGGACCGCAAGCTCAACGAGAATGAAAAGATCCTGCAGAAGCTGGACCGGCTGGCTCTGGAAGTGACCGGACTTCATGAGTCCACCACCCCCATTGATCAGCTGCCCGCCATGCAGGAAATCAACGAACTCATCGAACAGACCAAACTGTATCGACAGAACTAGCCGAAAGGCAGAAGGAGAATGGAAATTATGGCTTTCAACATGGATGTAGACAATCTGGACAAGGAGAAGGTCACCGAGGTTCTCAACCCCACCCCCGTTCAGAAACAGCAGCTGGCCCAGATGGCCGATGAAAACAAGGACGCCATCATGGGTGTGGATCTGGATTCCCTGGAACAGAGAAGGGAAATCGCCAGAACCATCGACAACTTTGGCAAGGATATCGTGGAACGCTCTTCCGAGAAGAACAAACTGCTGGAAAAGACCCTGGCTGACCTGTCCAAGACCGGATCTGAAGGCGGTGTGGTGGTCGACGCCCTGGCCAAGCTGAACCGGGAAATGAAGGAACTGGATCCTTCCGGCGTCAACTTTGGAAACAACAACATGTTCTCCAGAATGTTCAACCCCGTGCGCAACTACTTCCAGAAATACGAAAAGGCAGACGGCCAGATCGAAGAGATCATGCAGTCTCTGGAAGCCGGCCGCCGCACCCTCATCAACGACAACACCACTCTGGAAATCGAGCAGGCTTCTCTGCGGGATCTGACCCAGAAGCTGGGCAAGCAGGTGGAACTGGCCACTGAAATGGATGCCTCCATTGAAAAGGCTCTGGAAGAAGCCAAAGTTCACAACGAAGATCCGGAAAAGATCAAGTATGTGGAAGAAGAAGTGCTCTTCCCCCTCCGCCAGAAAGTCATGGATCTGCAGCAGATGCAGGCGGTTAACCAGCAGGGTTACTTTGCCATGGAAATCGTCCGCCGCAACAACAAGGAACTCATCCGTGCCGTTGAAAGGGCGCAGCACGTCACCGTCTCTGCCCTGCGGACTGCTGTGACTGTAGCCTCCGCTCTTTACAACCAGAAGATCGTCCTGGATAAGGTCAAGATGATCAACGAGACAACCAACAACCTGATCCGCTCCACTTCTCAGATGTTAAAAAACCAGGGCGCCGACATTCAGCAGCAGGCTATGGAAACCAACATTACCGTGGACACCCTCAAGGAAGCTTTCCGCAATACCTTTGAGGCTCTGGATCAGCTGGATGCCTACAAACAGAAGGCTCTGCCTCAGATGAAGCAGTCCATTGCCGAATTCCGGACCATGGCCGATGAAGGCGAAGCCCGTCTGCAGAAGATTGAAGCGGCCAATACATACCGTGAGGAAATGCGTCAGGATCCCACTCTGCCCAAACTGCCTGGCTCCAATTCTTGATAATTGACAGAAATCCGTTAAAATGTCACTCAGTTAAACTGTTAAATGCGATGAACAGAAGGAGTAGCCGCCTCCTGAAATCCAGAGAGCTTCTGGCTGGTGAGAAGAAGCATGACGGGACGGTGAAGGTAGTCTGGGAGCAGAGATTCTGAAAGCAGTAGGAATCTACGCCGGCGCAGCGTTATGCGAATGAAGGTACGGAGGATTTTTCCGTACAAATTAAGGTGGTACCGCGAGCAGCCTCGCCCTTATGGGAGGCTGCTTTTTTAATTGTTGCAAGGAAAGGAAGAACTATGAAAGAACTCAGCAAGAAGTACGATCACGCGCTGGTTGAAGACCCCTCGGTTTACCAGGGCTGGATCGAAAAAGGCTATTTCACAGCCGGTGACAAAACCAAGACACCCTATACCATCGTTATTCCACCTCCAAACGTAACGGGAATGCTGCACCTGGGCCACACCTGGGATACTACGCTGCAGGACATTCTTTCCCGCTACAAGAGACTGCAGGGCTTTGACGTGCTCTGGCTGCCCGGCATGGACCATGCAGGCATTGCCACCCAGGCCAAGGTGGATGCCAGACTTCGTGAAGAAGGCATTTCCCGCTACGATCTGGGACGCGAAGGCTTCCTGCAGAGAGCCTGGGACTGGAAGGAAGAATATGCTTCCACCATCCGCAAGCAGTGGGCCGGCACCGGCCTGTCCCTGGACTACTCCAGAGAACGCTTTACCCTGGATGACGGCCTGTCCCATGCGGTCAGAAAAATCTTCTCTGACCTGTACCATGAAGGCCTGATCTATCAGGGCGAAAGAATCATCAACTGGGACCCCCAGGCCATGACCGCCCTGAGCAACATCGAGGTGATTCATAAGGAAATCCCCGGCAAGATGTACTACTTCAAGTACACCATTGAAGAAACCGGCCAGGAACTGGTGATTGCCACCACCCGTCCGGAAACCATGTTTGCCGACCAGGCCATCTTCGTTCATCCCGATGATGAACGCTACAAGGATATCGTGGGACTCCATGCCATCAACCCTGCCAACGGCGAATCTCTGCCCATCATGGCCGATGACTACATCGACATGTCCTTTGGTACAGCGGTCATGAAGTGCACCCCTGCCCATGACCCCAACGACTTTGCCCTGGCCAAGAAATACAACCTGGCCATGCCCATCTGTATGAACCCCAACGCCACCATGAACGAAATGGCCGGCAAGTACGAAGGCATGGACCGCTTTGAATGCCGTGATGCTCTGGTGAAAGACTTTGAAGAACGCGGCGTGGTAGACCACATTGAAGAACATCCTCATCAGGTCGGCCACTCCGAAAGAACCGGCGTCATCGTAGAACCCTATCTGTCCAAGCAGTGGTTCGTGCGCATGAAACCCCTGGCTCAGGCTGTGATGGATGCCGAAGAACTGGGTGAAAAGATCGAATTCATTCCTCCCCGTTTCCACGGCACCTTCCGCAGATGGCTGGAAAACATCGAAGACTGGTGCATTTCCAGACAGCTGTGGTGGGGACACCGCATTCCTGCCTGGACCAACAAGGTCACCGGTGAAATCTACGTCGGCGAAACCGATCCGGAAGATCCGGAAAACTGGATTCAGGACGAAGACGTGCTGGATACCTGGTTCTCCAGCGCTCTGTGGCCTTTCTCCACACTGGGCTGGCCCGAAAACACCGAAGATCTCCAGCGCTACTTCCCGACGGATGTGCTGGTCACCGGCTATGACATCATCTTCTTCTGGGTAGCCAGAATGGCTTTCCAGTCCCGCTACGCCATGAAGAGCGTGCCCTTTAAGGAAGTGCTCATCCACGGTCTGATCCGCGACAAGGAAGGCCGCAAGATGTCCAAATCCCTGGGCAACGGCGTGGATCCCAGAGACGTCATCGCCGACAAGGGGGCAGATGCTCTGCGTTTCTTCCTGACCACCAACTCCGCACCCGGTCTGGACCTGCGCTTTGATGAAACCAAGGTGGATTCTGCCTGGAACTTCATCAACAAGATCTGGAACGCTTCCCGCTACGTTCAGATGCAGCTCAATGAAGAAAAGCCCGGTGAAGTGGATCTGGATCATCTCTCCGAAGCAGACCAGTGGATTCTGTACCGTCTGAACGAGACTGTTGCCAGCGTGACCCGCAACATGGACAAGTATGAACTGTCCCTGGCCGGCAACGAGCTGTACAGCTTTGTCTGGAACGATTTCTGCTCCTGGTATATCGAGCTCTCCAAGGCTGCTCTCAACAGTGACGATGAACAGGTGAAGAACAACACCAGAGCCGTGCTCTATGCTGTGCTCAAGGAAATCCTGGTGCTGCTTTCTCCCTTCATGCCCTTTGTCACCGAGCATATTTATCTTGCTATGGACTATGACAAAGAAAGCATCAACCTGGAAAGCTGGCCTGCTTTCTATAACTTCGAAAAGAACGAACAGGCTGTGGAAGACATGGCTGTCATCATTTCCGCCATTGAAGCAGTCCGTGAAATCAAGGCCCAGTACGGTCTGAAACCCAGAGAAATTCTGAACATTCAGCTGGTGGATGAAAACGGCGACGTGAAGAAGCTCAGTGCCCAGGGACAGGCTCTGCTGGAAGGCATGGCCAACGCTCATCTGATGGAGGAAAAACCAGAAGGTGATCTGCTGAGCAGAACCATCGTAGGGGCTGTGATCCAGGCCGCTCTGAGTGATCTGGTTGATCCTGCTGCTGAAATTGCCAAGCTGGAAAAGGAACTGGCTGTTCTGGAAAAGGAAATTGCCAGAGGTGAGAAGATGCTCTCCAACCCCGGCTTCGTCAACAAGGCACCTGAAGCCAAGATTCAGGTTGAAAAGAACAAACTGGCTGCCAATAAAGAACGCCAGAGTCTGGCTCAGGCTCAGCTGGCTGACTGGAAAAGCAAGGCTTAAACCTGAACCTGATTGGCAGGCTGACTGCTAAACAATCCAAAACAAATACTGACCGGAACCCGGAAGGGAATCCGGTCTTTTTTGATGGGAAGAGAAGGAGTACAGGAGCAGGAATCCTGGCTGATACAACTGTCAGACGACAGCAGGATGGCAATGGTATACTGAGAACATGAGAAATGTCGTAATCAACGCTGCCGAGATTGATGCTGCAGAGCACCCCGTGCAGATGCTGGCCATGCAGTTTGGCCTGTCCATAAATGACTGGGAAGAGCTGATCTACCACCTTTACCGCATGAACGAGCCGGTATGCACTTATGTGATCAACTGGCAGGACTGTTCAGACCGATGGAACCAGATCGCCGATCTGCTGGAGAGTGCCCAGCAGCATTCCGGTCAGTTCTTTCTGATCTGGGGAACCAAGGATGCCATGGTCAATACAAAAGCAGAAAACAGAGAAGAACTGCTGGTGCCCTTTACCGAGCACAGCATTCCGGAAGACGGAACCCAGGTTCAGTAATGCATAAAACCGCAGCGGGGGATTGCTGCGGTTTTTCACTGGGAGAAAAAGAATACGAAAAAATGGAGCCTGGCTGTCTGAGACAGTCGGACTCCATTTTTTTATTGGGATTTAGTTTTCGCCGCGGGCCTGGGCGGACATTTTTTCGCGGTACAGAGCACGGCGGTCCTGAGCGGTCAGGCCTTTCTTGCGCAGGCGGATGGCATCGGGGGTGACTTCAACCAGTTCGTCATCGTTGATCCATTCCAGAGCTTCTTCCAGGGAGAACACTCTGGGTGGTGTCAGCAGCATGGCTTCATCACGTCCGGAAGAACGGATGGCAGTCAGCTTCTTGTTTTTCAGGGGGTTGACGTCCATATCGATGTTTCTGGAAGATTCACCGATGATCATGCCTTCGTAAACTTCCGTCTGCGGAGAGATGAACAGGGAACCGCGTTCCTGCAGGTTCCACAGGGCGTAAGTCATGGCAGTGCCGGTATCGGTGGAAATCATGGCACCCAGCATTCTCTGGGGGATTTCACCGGAATAGGGCTGGTAGCCGGCGACACGGCGCACCAGGGTGCCTTCACCGTGAGTTTCGTTGATGAACTCACTGCGGAAGCCAAGCAGACCACGGGTGGGAGCGGTGTAGGTCAGTTTGACGTAGCCGTTTTCTTCTTCCATGTTGATCATGGTGCCCTTGCGCAGGTTCAGCTTGTTGATGATGGTGCCGGAATATTCTTCAGGCATCAGAGCAACCACTTCTTCGACAGGTTCGACCTTCTGGCCGTTTTCGTCGCGGTGCAGAATGACTTCAGGTTTGGAGATGGCCAGTTCATAGCCTTCACGGCGCATGTTTTCAATGAGGATGGAAATATGCAGTTCGCCGCGTCCGCTGACCTTGAAGCAGTCGGCAGAATCGGTGGGTTCTACTTCCAGACCGACGTTGACTTCCAGTTCCTTTTCCAGACGCTCCTTGATGTTGCGGCTGGTGACGTACTTGCCGGAACGGCCGGCGAAGGGGGACTTGTTGACATGGAAGTTCATGGACAGAGTCGGTTCTTCAATGGCGATGTGGGGCAGAGCTTCCACTTTTTCAGGGGAGCAGATGGTGTCTCCGATGGAGATGTCAGGCATGCCGGAGATCACGACGATGTCGCCACTTCTGGCTTCCTTGACGCGGGTTCTGGACAGTCCCTTGTAGACGAACAGATTGGAGATGGTCTCTTTCTTCTGTACGCCGTCGGCATTGGTGCGGATATAGGAATCGCCTTCGCGCAGCACGCCGCGGTAGATGCGTCCGATGCCCAGACGGCCGATATAGTCGTCATAAGCCAGGGCGGATACCTGCATCTGAGCGGGTTCTTCGTCCTTGTCGGGGTAGGGCTGTGTGTGTTTCAGAATGGTTTCGAACAGAGGTTCGATATTGTCGCTGGGGGTGTCCAGATCGTACTGAACGCGTCCTTCTCTGGCTACGCCATACAGGATGGGGAAGTCCAGCTGTTCATCGGTGGCGTTCAGATCCAGGAACAGTTCGTACACTTCGTCGACTACTTCCTGGGCTCTCTGGTCCTTCTTGTCAATCTTGTTGATGAGCAGGATGGGCTTCAGGCCGATTTCCAGAGCCTTGGACAGGACGAAACGGGTCTGGGGCATGGGACCTTCGGAAGCGTCAACCAGCAGGATGACGGTATCGACGGTTCTGATAATGCGCTCTACTTCACTGGAGAAGTCGGCGTGACCCGGAGTATCTACGATATTGATTTTGACGCCGTCATGGATGACGGAACAGTTTTTGGAATAAATGGTGATGCCGCGTTCACGTTCCAGATCGTTGGAATCCATGACGCAGTCTACTACTTCTTCATTGTCTCTGAATACGTCGCTCTGACGCAGGAAAGCATCCACCAGAGTGGACTTACCGGCATCGACGTGGGCAATGACTGCTATGTTAAGAATCTTTTCTTTATCTGACATGCAAGCTCACTTTCTCTAGAAAAATCTGAATCATTATAGTCCTGTAACTGATCTTATCGCAAATTGGAAGTTTTCCCTTCTGACATCCCCTTTCAAATCGCTGTTTTCCCATGGACACGGCAATTTCTCACTTTTTTGCGAAGCTTGAAAAAATCTGAAACAGAAAGGGCATTCTGAAAAAACAGATAGATACTTTTCAAAAATGTTAAATGTGCTAAAATTGAGCCGTTCAGGTTTTTATGAATATTGTAAGAATGTTGTAAGTAGGAGAACTGCAATGAAGATTGATTACTATAAAGAGTATTCCAGTTATCTGGACAGAGATATGGAATTCAAAATGTATGGTCACGACGGCATTCTCTGCCTTGTGATCCCCTGTCAGGACGGCCGCTTCTATGAATGGGAAGACCGCCGCATGTTCAACCAGGTGCAGGATCTGATTGATGAAGGACGGATCCGCTTTGTCACCGTCGATTCCGTGGATAAGGAAACATGGAGCTCCTTTGGAGACAGCGCATCCCGCATGGTGCAGCAGGAAAACTGGGTCAACTACGTCATGAACGAACTGATCCCTTCCGCCCTGGCCAAAGCCGGACAGCCTGCCGATGCGCAGATGATGGTCATGGGCGCCAGCATGGGTGCCACCCACGCTGCCAACCTGTTCTTCCGTTTCCCGTACCGGTTCACCAAGCTGCTGGCCCTGTCCGGAATCTATGACATGTCTCCGTATATTTACGATGGCAACTTTGATGGAAACTTCTATCAGAACAACCCCATGTCCTATCTGCCCAATATGGCCCTCGATCACAACTACATTCCACAGTACAACAAGAACAAGGCTGTCTTCGTGGTTGGACAGGGAGCCTGGGAAAACGAACGCCAGGCCGATCTGCGCAAGCTGGAAAACACCCTCAAAAACAAGGGCATACAGGCCGAGATCAATTTCTGGGGATATGACATTCCCCATGACTGGCCAAGCTGGGAAAGACAGCTGCGCCTCTATCTGCCTCAGATCGTCTAGTCGTCCAGCCTGAACAACAGGAAGGATCAGAACCCTTCTGATCCGGATCAGCCAGAATATGAATCACACAGGATGCGGCCCATTGCCTCAGGGACTGCATCCTGTTTTCTTTTTGAAAACAGAAGTCCGGTTCAGAAACAAAATCCTGCAGACGAAAAAGAAGGTGCTTCCTGGAGCTTTTGTCAGAAGCAGAGCTATCGGCAGAAAGACATCCAGTCAGCACCTTCATTTCACCACAGACATTCTGTCTTCACAGAGACTTCTGTCTGTGGTTCAGGCCATGGCTTTCCAGAGAAGATCCATCAGAAGGAGGAAACAGATCCCGATCAGTTTGAAAAAACCTTTGATCAGTTTTCCCATAAACCGTAGGACCTTCCCTAAAAATCTGAGCACTTTCATCGTATTCTGCATCCTTTCTTTTTTCTGATTCTTGACGGGTTCTGCTGGCTGGACGTCACCTGCGCCGGCCAGACTTTCAGACCTGAAGAAGTTTCAGTGTCTTCCTGAACGTCAATCCACCATGCAGCCGGGCTGCTCCCAGTCCTTTACACAAACGAATATCTGTGCGGCTGGAAGTCTGTACTGCCCGGTCTGATCGGCATGTGTTTCCTTACCCAATCCTTGATTTTGAGCTGCAGCTTTCAGGCTGCCAGGGGATCAACGGTTCAGAAAATTTAAGAGGATGAAAAACTGTAAAGCTGTTACGATTTCGGGATCAAGATTTTTATTCACGGAAATCCATATACGGAGTATTCTATGCGCCGGCGATTCAATCAAGTCGTTTGAACGAATAAATCCATCCTCTCTGTGTAAAGCAAAAAGGGGGGATGGCATGACGCTCAGACTGTCAGTCAGACCGGATCCGGGAACCGGAAATCACGGAACAATAAAAAAACGATGCCGGACGTCTCGACATCGTTTTCCGGAAAGTCCCATGACCTTCCTCCATATCAGGATTATGATGATATGGATTGATATAAATAGAAAGGAGGCGCTTGGGCTATGAACGACCCAAGACATGATCATTATAGGATGACTGAGAAGAAAATGCTACATTTGAGACGGGATTTCAAAGATCGGCCCTTTTTCCAACTCTCCTGAATCCTCCTGATTGAGTCAGAATGGGAAAGAATCGGATGACGAAATCCATGAAACTTCGTGATCAAAGCGAATCAATAAGAAAAATTCCGGCTGTTTTATCATTACAGTCGTTACTGTCAGCCATGAAGAAAGGGGATGCTTTACCATGGCTCTATCCAGAGATCTAGTCACTATTTATGCCGCCAGTGCCGGCACGGGACCGTTTTCTGCGCTGTCGTTTCTGGCTCTACCGGACAACCGCAGAAAGAACGTCGAAAACCGGATTGTCACACTGTTTAAGAAAGCAGGAAAGGGGAAAAAGCTGGAAAATGCCGACCTCTCCCAGCATGATCCTTCCGATCAGAAAGCCTTGAAGGAAGTCATGACGGCCATGCAGTCGGCCAATGTCATCAAATGGCGTTCTGCTTCCTATACCGGAAAGGCAGGAAGCTGCCTCGCACAGTTAACCAGTCTGCTCATTGATGAAATGGCAAGACTCTACCCGAACTGTGAATTCCTGCTCTACTTCGATCCGGAACAGATTCAGAGTTCCTTTCTGAAAAATGCCCTGCGCAAATCCAGCCGGAATGTCACCCTGGAAGAAGGCCATGCCGGTTCCAATCCTCTGCTGCAGTGCTCCCTGCTGATGGCCCAGCTCGCCAGCATCAAAGCCGGACTGCCTGAAGAAGGTACAGAAGATGGCTCTGAGGAAATGGACGAACAGCTGAAGCCCTCCTTTGAAGCGGCCCAGACATGGCCCATGCTTCTGGAACAGCTGCAGCTCATGGAAAAGTACCAGCACGACTGGATGGAAGAAAACGGAGAGCTTCTGCTGCTGGATTCCAAAATGTCCAAAGAGCAGAAGCAGATGATGCAATCCATGCTGGAAAAAGATCCGGCTCTTTCTGCTTCCAGACTCTGGTCATCTCTGGGCCGGACTTTTCTGAAAAAGGATGCTCTGGAACTGCTGGAAAGACTTCACGAAAATCTGCCCACAGAAGAATTCCAGACCATCTCCCTCAACCGCCTGCAGAAAGATCCTGCCTGGTTTGAAGCCCTGCTGGAAAAGAAAGCCAATCCCAATCCCGCACCGGATCTGGATGCCGGAAAACTGAAGCAGGAAAAGGAAGAGTTTATGGATGCTCTGCATGCCAGAAACATCACCACCCTGGAAGAACTGGATCAGACGGTGGATTCTGCCCTGCAGAGGATCGCTCCAAAAGTTGCTGCAGAAAACAGAAAGCATACCCTTCGAAGAGATTACTATCTCTCCCTGTCCACCGATTCAGACAAACTGGATCTGCTGGTTCTGCCTGTCACCAACAGAGACCTGCAGGAATCCTGGCTGATGCCCATCAGCCGCCGCGTGGAAAACAGCACAACAGCCGGCAGACTGCGGGCCAGAGATCAGCTGGTGCAGGCTGCTCTGGAACAGAATGATCCCGTTGTGATCGAACTGGAGCAGAAAAATGACTTCGGCCCGCTGCTGGAGTATCTGGAAAAGCAGCCGGAAGATAAACAGGTGCTTCATCTTTCCGGCAGAAGCTTTCCCGCACTTCGCAGATATCTGATGCAGCACAATATTTTCCTGGATATCCATGCCGAATCCTGCCTGGACAGTCCTCTTCTGGAAGCGGCTTTCCTGATTCATGAACGACTCCAGGATGAAAGCCTGACCCTGCCTGAAAAAACGGCTGCTGAAAATTCAGAAGAGCAGACAGAAGAACAGCCGGAAAAGCGGAAAACTGTCCCCTATTTCTCCGGAGATTTTCAGGTGTCCAACCTGAAAAGAGAAGAACTGGATCTGCTCTGTGATCCTTCTCTGAGTGTGGGAGTGACCCGCAAGCTGGCTCTGGCCTTCCATCAGGGACTGGATCCGGAAAAGGTGCGGATTTTAAAGGAAGCACTGGATGGTGATTCTTACCAGAAGGAACTGCGCCTGCTCATTCTGCCTTATCTTTTCTCGAACCGCTTTGTCAGACTGTTCCAGGAGAGCGCTCAGTGGCTGAGCAATGAAGAACTGGATTTTGTCACTCTGCCTGGCATCTCCTATGAAAAAGCCAGAGTTCTCATTGATGCCTTTAAACAGGGACTGTCTCTGGAAGCCGTCAGTCATGCCATTGCCAGACAGAATACCCTGACAACCATTCAGAAACGACTGGATAAGCTGAAAAAAGATACAGATAAAAATAATAAAGATGATCTGCTGAATAGCCGTCGCCAGAATGGAAATGATTCTGCGCTGCTCATCAGGGCTCTGCCTGGAAGAGAATTCAGCAGGGAACTGCAGTGGAAAGTGCAGAGAGCCCTGGGACCGGTTCAGGAGCAGTGGAGTGCCCGGGAATGGATAAGAATTGAAAACGATTGTCTAGTAAAACTGTTAAAAATCATGAACGAAGCCTAGGTAAGGGATTGGACCTGCCAATGAATTCACCGACAAAGTTCTTCGGCTGTCTGAAAGTGCCTGAAACAGGGACAGAAGCCGGTGATAATAGTAAATTCAACCGAGTCCGCTATGACCTCCCACTGTGGTCAAAAAGGTGCATGATTTGATGGAGGTTTTCCACTCGGTCAGTTAAAAAGTTCGATTATCTGTAATTCCCGACCAACTTTCTAACCAGTCAAATTTTGATCTCTGCTGGA